>Ga0080064_1000165_pt1 | contig 195229 bp, 177 predicted proteins | sample Subgrocontami54m_FD_69260 | JGI IMG/M metagenome (GOLD analysis project Ga0080064, IMG submission 69260) | Subsurface groundwater microbial communities from S. Glens Falls, New York, USA - GMW46 contaminated, 5.4 m (SPADES assembly) (version 2) ...
GAAACTTCGATGTTGGAGTTACGTTCGTATGCTATGGCTGCCCGCTGGGCGCCCGGTCATGCCCGCTGAAACATCATCCTCTCCTCATCACGGTTTCTTCGAGCGGCTGCCCGCTGGGCGCCCGGTCATGCCCGCTGAAACATCATCCTCTCCTCATCACGGTTTCTTCGAGCGGCTGCCCGCTGGGCGCCCGGTCATGCCCGCTGAAACTTCGATGTTGGAGTTACGTTCGTATGCTATGGCTGCCCGCTGGGCGCCCGGTCATGCCCGCTGAAACGGTGCCGAATGGTGATTGGTAGTAGGTCTTCCTGGCTGCCCGCTGGGCGCCCGGTCATGCCCGCTGAAACTGTGAATGTAATCCATCGGAGGATATCGGTCGGCTGCCCGCTGGGCGCCCGGTCATGGCCGCTGAAACTCGTCTGACTTGGGCTTGGGCATGTGGGTTCTCGGCTGCCCGCTGGGCGCCCGGTCATGCCCGCTGAAACGCTACTAGAGCGGCTATTGAATATTTCATCGCAGTCTCGGCTGCCCGCTGGGCGCCCGGTCATGCCCGCTGAAACCTTGCCTTGCATCGGTACCCCCAAGTTTGAGTGAGACGGGCTGCCCGCTGGGCGCCCGGTCATGCCCGCTGAAACGTGCTCATGATTTCCTCCTTGAGCTACCAGGGGTTGGCTGCCCGCTGGGCGCCCGGTCATGCCCGCTGAAACTTACGGTTATGATCAGCCACCGCTGCCTCCTTCTCGGCTGCCCGCTGGGCGCCCGGTCATGCCCGCTGAAACGAATGTTCGCACACAGTCCTCACAGTTATATCGGGCTGCCCGCTGGGCGCCCGGTCATGCCCGCTGAAACGGGACCTCTATTTTACCGCTCCTGCTGGCCCCGGAAGGGCCGGCGGGCGTGCGCCAACAGCGCCGTCAGAAATCCATGCGGTACGGTTCGTACGGCGCGTCACTGGTGATGTGCGCGCGGTAGGCCAGCACCTGTTCCTCCATCAGCCCGCGCCAACTCACCTCGCGACCGCGCCGCGGGCTGCGCACCCCGGCCATCGTCGCCTTCTCATAGGCGACGACGACGCGGCGGGCGCCATCCGGCAGCAGATGCCAATGCCCCGGCTCGGTCTCGATGAAATCGGTCCGCGCCAGGCTGCGGCCGTTGAACAGATAAAGCGCCAGCCCCTCGACCAGCGGCGCGCGGAACTCCTCGACCAGGTCGGAGACGCAGGCATCATGCCCGTCGCGCGGGGTGTGCAAGGCGCCGAAGCCGGGATGCAACCCATGACGCAACACCAATGTCGTCATGTCGCGATAGAGCAGCGAGGCGAGGAATGACAGCACGATATTGACCGGGTCGGGCGGCGGCCGCCGCTCGCGCGCGGTCAGCCGCCAGCCATGCCGCAGCAGCGCGTCGAGCGCGCGCCAGAAACGCTGCGTCGCATAGCCCTCGTGGCCCATCGCGGTCGCGATGTCGGGTGCGCCACCGGCGCGCAGTGCTTCGCGATGCAGGACCTGCGCCGTGTCGTCGAGCAATGCCAATGTCACCATGGCGGCGGGCGCGGTCTTCCCGGCCAGCGGCCGCCGCCGCCGGCCGAGCAAGGCCCGCTGGTTGCGCAATCGGCCGACGACCAAGCGCCGCGCCAGATCGAGCCGCACTTCGGGGTCGAGAACTAGCCGGGCCTGGGCCAGATGCAAGGCGCCGTCCGGCGAGACGCGCGGCGCCAGCATGCCGACGAGCCGGCCATGCCCGTCGGTGAAGGCGAGCGGCGTGTCGGTATCGAGCGCAAAGCGCAATGCCGCGCCGCTCGCATCGGCGGCGGGGCCGATTTCGATCCGGTCGACGCGGGTGTGATGCGCGAGGAAGATGTCGTTGCCGCGCTCGCCGACCGCGAAGGCCTGGTTGCGCACTCCAAGCGCGCGCCCGCTGCCGAGCACGTGCAATACCCGCAGCCCGGCCCGCCGGGTCAGCGGCGGCGCCCCTTCGTCGCCGGTCGCGAACGGGTCCGCCTCCACCGGTTCCCCATCCGCAGCCGCGCCGGGTTCGGGAGCGCCCCCAGGACGGGCGGGCAATACCCGCGGCGCCTCAGGCGCCGATATGCTTGATGGCGGCGGGGCCGCGAACGGTGGTAGTGGCGGAACCGGCGCTGAAGATACCGGCGCCACCCCGCCCTTATGCGCGTCGAACACCATCGCGCGCACAAAGACATGCCCAAGAAAGCGCAGCGTGTCGTCATACCCGAGCACCCGCGTCTTGCCCGGGTCGAGCCGCAGCCCCTCGGCTGCGAGCAATGCCGCGACCTCGGCGAGCGCTTCGCGCGCCAGCCGCTCGGTCTTGCAGAGGATGACGAAATCGTCGGCATAACGCACCAGCCGCGCCCCTTTGCCGGCGATCGCCTCATCGACATCGTCGAGGTAGAGGTTCGACAGCAGCGGCGACAGCGGCGCCCCGGTCGGCAGGCCTCGCGCGTCGGGCCCCATCACCGCCAAGCAGCGCCCGACCAGTGCCAGCAGCGGCGGCTCGCCGACATAGCGTTCCAGCCGCGCCAGCAGCCGCGGATGTGGCACGCTATCGAAGAATTCGTCGATGTCGCACTTGACCGCCCATTGATAGCCCTCGCGGCGAAGCTCGGTGACCCGGTCGATCGCCATCCGCACCGAGCGACCCGGCCGATAGCCGTAGCTTTCTTCCTCGAACTGCGGGTCGAGCAGCGGTCCCAGTACCAGTGCCGCGGCGGTCTGCACGACGCGATCGGCAACGCTCGGGATGCCGAGGCGGCGCAGCGTGCCGTCGTCCTTCGGCACCTCGGCATGGCGCAGCGGGCCGGGGATGTAGGTGCCATCGCGCAGCTCCCGTTCGAGCCGCGCCAACTCGGCCGGGGCCCGTCGCTCGAACGCATAGACACTGATCCCGTCGCCGCCGGCCGCGCCGGCATTCGCCCGCACCTTGACCCACGCCGCGAGCAGCGTTTCTTGACGACATATTTCGGGCCACAGGGGACCACCACCCTGTGGAATATCCTTATCTCTTTGTTTATATGACATAATATCGTCTATAGCAGCGGGCTATGGCTCGTCACGCGCGATTTTTCGGTCGTGAGGCGATCACCCTGTGGTATATGCCCGAAAACTCCTGGTTGACAAGGGAGTTGCAGGGGAGGAGGCTGCCGGCCGGGCCGTCGGTCACGCCCGCTGAAACCTAGCTCCTCTTCGTTTAGGTCAAACAACGGCTGCCGGCCGGGCCGTCGGTCACGCCCGCTGAAACGTTCTTTCTTAGCTGCATGGATCGATGTTGTCAGCGCTTGGCTGCCGGCCGGGCCGTCGGTCACGCCCGCTGAAACCTGGACGCCCTAGCATTGCAATCTCCTGTGTGGCTGCCGGCCGGGCCGTCGGTCACGCCCGCTGAAACGTCAGGTTTACCCGAAAGTCCGCTCATCGTCGGCTGCCGGCCGGGCCGTCGGTCACGCCCGCTGAAACTCGTGTGCCTCATCCTAGTTCCTCCACACGGAAAGGCTGCCGGCCGGGCCGTCGGTCACGCCCGCTGAAACTTGTTCATTGTCGAACCCCCACTAAAGATCAAAGGGCTGCCGGCCGGGCCGTCGGTCACGCCCGCTGAAACGTATCTCGGCCACCTAACCCTCTCTAAAGTTTTGGCTGCCGGCCGGGCCGTCGGTCACGCCCGCTGAAACAATTGTTTTGTCCCCCATAACGCGCCGACCAACAACGGCTGCCGGCCGGGCCGTCGGTCACGCCCGCTGAAACTGGGTGATGGAACTTTCACTTGTCCTCCTTGGCTGCCGGCCGGGCCGTCGGTCACGCCCGCTGAAACACCGTGAGATCCATGAGCGAGGTCTTCTCATCAGGCTGCCGGCCGGGCCGTCGGTCACGCCCGCTGAAACGTGGCGCTTGCCGTGCAATCCGAGGTCCATGGGCTGCCGGCCGGGCCGTCGGTCACGCCCGCTGAAACTACCCTGCTTTTTCGATTCCATAGTGCCCTCCTCGGCTGCCGGCCGGGCCGTCGGTCACGCCCGCTGAAACCCAAGATGGCGGACGGATCGAAGTGCCTCATTTTGGCTGCCGGCCGGGCCGCCGGTCACGCCCGCTGAAACTTGACCGGGTATCGTCCCGTGATCCTGAACATGGCTGCCGGCCGGGCCGTCGGTCACGCCCGCTGAAACAAAAGTTGCGCGTCTTTCATTATCATTCCCCTCGCGGCTGCCGGCCGGGCCGTCGGTCACGCCCGCTGAAACCGCGAACCGTGATACCTTCATTTCCCTAACCGGCTGCCGGCCGGGCCGTCGGTCACGCCCGCTGAAACTTGTGCCTGACGACAATACCTTCTTTATTAGGGCTGCCGGCCGGGCCGTCGGTCACGCCCGCTGAAACGAAACTCACGATGGAAGATGCCGTTATTCGAAATTATCGGCTGCCGGCCGGGCCGTCGGTCACGCCCGCTGAAACGATACCGGCAAACCATTGCACGAGTACGGCATGGCTGCCGGCCGGGCCGTCGGTCACGCCCGCTGAAACCAGCTGCTGGGGTCTTTCCGTCTAACTGCGGCATACATTGCTGTCCGGTCGGCTACCCTTGCCGGCCTTGACCTGCGCGGGCAGCGATGCGTTAATCCTCGCCAAATGCGCGCGTCGGGAGACGGGCATGAGTGGGGAGCATGTGCTGTTGCGGGCGGAGGGGCAGAACCTTGCCCATTTCGTGTTCGACAGCGAGGATTTATCGACCGTACGCGGCGGCGGCCTGATGCTGCTCGGCATCGCCGACGCGTTGCAAGGCGCGATTTTTCAGCGGGGCGGTGTTCGCGAGCTGCTCGCCGGCCGCAACACATTCCGCCTGATAAGCGGCGGTGCCTCGATCGCGCTGTTCGACGTCGAATTGAAGCCCGGAACCGGTGATCGGTTCCGCGACGCGGTCGAAGCAGCGATCAGCCGGCACGCGACGCTCAAATACGCGACCGTCGCGGTCGATGTGTTGCCGCTCGCCAAGGCCAAGAATTTTATCGAGGCGCGCGAAGGGGTAATCCTCGCCAATCGGCGGCGCCAGCTGCGGGCGCCGAGTGTCGTCGTTCCCACCGACGAGATTTCTCTTGACAAGAACCGCGACGAAGTGCCCGCCGCTTCGGCGAAGCCGGTCTGTTTTATCGACAAAGTCAGCCGCGCGGTGGTGGCCCAGCCGATGAAGGACGGCGAGGCGAAGCCGATCGGCGCGGCGACGCGGGTGCGCCGCGCCGAGGGCACCAATGCCAAGCGGCACCAATTCTATAAGGACCACACCCGCCTGTCGGACGTGCCGCCCTTCTACGCCTGGGACCTCCAACAAGTCGCCGGCGATGCGCCCCGGGCGGTCCGGCAGCTCGATCGCAAGATCGCGGTGCTCTACATCGACGGCAACAAATTCTCTCACAAGCAGGACGACGCGGTGCGCGCCGCGCCGCCTGCCCGCCAGTACGCGGCACAGCGCGAGTTCGATGCGACGCTGCGCCGGTTGCGCGAGGGGGTGCTTCGCGATCTGGTGGCGATAATGATGGCCGACCGGCCCGCGCATTGGGGGCCCCAGGACGCGGAGGACCCGCGGCCGGAGATGGGCCTGTGGTTCAATTGGACCCGGCGTCATTTCGACAGGGAGGATTGGGAATATGGTCAGCCGATAGGCCGGTCGCCGCGCCGCGGCCGCGTCGGCTGGGGCGCCGTCTCACGGTTCGAGACGCTGCTGTGGGGCGGTGACGAGCTGATGTGGGTGATGCCGGCGTGGAAAGGCTGGGAGGTATTGACACATTTCTACCGGCGGGACTGGCAGGTCCCGCTCACCGACGGCAACGACATGACATTAACACACGCCGCCGGACTGGTGTTTTGTCACCACAATGCGCCGATCCGCCGGATCAAGGACCTCGCCAAATCGCTGGCGCAACTATGCAAGGATCAAAATGATCGGGAAGACAAGCGCCGTCCTCGCGACCGCTTTGCGTATCAGGTGCTAGAGTCATTCGACTTAGTTAGCGGCGACATCGAGCGCCATCGTCACGAATTCCTGCCGCACCTCGACCCGGCGGCATTGCTGCTCGATCCGGCCGGCCTGAACAAGGTGACGGAAGCGGTTCGGGAACTGAAGAAACAGGGGCTGCCCACGCGGCAATTGCACCAGCTGGGCGACAAAGCGCACCTCGGTAAGGCGGTGAAGCTGGAGGTCAAAGGAAATGAGGCTGAGGTGAAGCTGGCGCAGGATAATTTGGACTTTCTGGACCGCTATTTTGGTGGCGGCAGCGCCGCCGGCGTACAGATGCTCGATTTGTGGGACTACATTGCCCCCGAGGCCGAACCGGTGCCGGGACGCGAGCCGCTGCGGCTGACACTCGCGGCGGAAGCACCGGCGCCGGTGGAGAGCACGGCATGACACGGCCTTGGGACCGGCTCGAACGCGCCGATTTTGACATCACTTTGACGATCGCTGGGCCGGTGTTGAGCAAGAGCACCGGCATGCGGCGGCCCGGCCTTGATGCGGCTTTCGCACGTGACAAAAACAACCGCCCGATCCTGCCGGGAACGCATGTCGCGGGACATTTGAGCGACGCCTGGGAATTGCTGGACGAAGCGGCGCCCGGCGCCCTGGACATCGATCCTGCGGATTGGCTGGGCCGCGCCAGTGGTCGGCAGGGGAAGTCAGTCCAATTGCGCAAGAACCCGCGCGGCGGCGAATCTGAGGAGACCGCCAACACCAATGAGCCCGAGCGGCGGCGGCTGGTGTTCGACGATTTTATCCTGGCCGGCGCGGTCGGCAGCAGCGGGCCCATTGCCGACCGACAGCGCGTGCGCATCGCGGTCGGCGAGACCGGCGCGGTCAAGCCGCACGCGCTGCAATTTATTGAGGATGTGGTCCCTGCTGGACGTGACAGCGAAGCGGTGTTCTGCGGGCACGCCTACGCGCTTGGCGACAAGCAGCGGCTTGATGCGCTCGAATGCGGCTTGCGCGTCGGGTTGCGTTCGATCGAGCGCGTCGGCTCCAACAAGGGGGTTGGCTACGGCGAAGTGAAGTCCGCTCGCGTCGAGCGGACGCCGGCTGCGGCAGCCGCGCGGCTGACATTGTCGGCGGATGCGTCGCGCTTTGCGCTGATTATCCGGCCCCGCATGCCGATGCTGTTCTCACGCCCGCTGGCTGCCGGCAATACCTTCGAGTCGCTGGACGAAATTCCGGGCGGGGCGATCAAGGGCGCACTCGCCGAACTGCCGCGGATCGACGGCGCCAGCGTCGATAAATGGAAGTCGCGCAGCGCCTTCTTTCGCAATTTCAACGCGATCCGCTTCGGCCACGCATTTCCGGCGTACGCCGCATATCGACGGCCCGTGCGCCCGCCGCTGTCGCTCGCTCGGTACGGCGATGACGAACAGATTGACACCGCGTTGGTCGGCAATCCGCCGCCGCTGTTTGGCGGCCGGGCGCTCGAATACAGCCCGGACTGGAAGCCTGAATTTGCCGCGAGGGTGCCGCAACGGTTCGGCTGGGCCTTGCCGCGGCGCGATTTGCGGGTGCGCACTGCGATCGACCCGATGGTGCGCCGCGCCGCCGAAGCGCAGCTGTTCGCCTATGAGATGGTTCTGAACGAAGACATCGACGGCCAGCGGATCGAATGGTACGGCTATGTCGATTTCACCGACGTACCGGAAGCTGACAGGAAAGACGCGGTCGCCGAATTGCAGGAATTGTTACAGCGCTTCGGCCTCTGCCTGCTCGGGAAGACCAAGGCCAACGCCGATGCGGTCCTGCAGCGGGAGAAAATCGTGTCACCTGCGGTTGCACCAAGCTTGGATCCCGTCGGTTATCCCAGCAGCGGGGCACCGCATTGGGTGCTGACGTTGCAGACCGACGCGGTGCTCGTCAGCAACAAGGCGCTCGGTCCGGACGCTACCGCGAAGTCTCTGTGCGCGGCCTATGGCGATATCTGGCACGACATCTCCGGTGGTAAGCTGGCGCTGGTCGATTATTTCGCACGGCAGAAACTGGCCGGTGGCGGTTACCTGTACCGGCGGTTTCCGAGCAAGGACCCCAACTCTACTGGCTATGAGCCGATCCCGCTGACCGAGGCCGGCAGCGTCTTCGTGCTCAAACCGGCTGCCGGCGCCAGCCGGGAGGCTGCGGCTGAAAAGGTTCGGGAATTTGCCGAGCGCGGATTGAGCTTGCCGCAATGGGCCATGTCTCGGCAGCCCAGTGCGACAAGCGATGCCGAATTGTGGGAGACGTTGCCCTATCTGCGGCAGAACGGTTTCGGTGAGGTGGCGGTCAATCTCGCCACACATAGCGAGCGGTCTCCCTGGCTGACCGCGGCGCTCAATAACCGAGAGGGTGCAGACGCGGCATGAGCGCGGAACACACACCCAGCCGCTGGCCGCGCTGGCGGATCGAAGGCCGCTACACGGTGGAAGCCTCGCTGCATCTCGGCGACGGCGATTTCCGAGAGCACCCGCTGACGCAGTTCGGGCGGGAGGCCGCGCGCGAGGACGACCCGGATGCGCGGCCGGCCAGCGTCGTCCGCGACGGCGACGGCCGCCCCTTCATCCCGGCGAGCAGTCTGCGCGGTGCGATCCGTGCTGCGCTGTGGCGGTATTACGCCGGAGCGGACAAGGCGATTATCTGCCAGCTCTATAACCTGTTCGGTTTCGGCCCAGAGGAGGCGAAGGCGGCGGCCCTTGAGGGCTTCGAGGCGCCTGCGGGCGAGCCCGACCTATACAAGGACGGCCTCGGCGGCAGGCTGTCGTTTGTCGATGCCTTCGCCGTTGATAACCCCGCCGGGTTCCAGGGGTTCCTCGACGCGCTGTGCAATGGAGCCACCGACCCCGACCGCGCGGCCGAATTCCGTGCCGGCCTCATCGAAGAGGCCACCTATGTCGAAGCCTCCGTCGCGCTGGAGCCGGCTACCCGCACGGTGAAGGTCGGCCAGTTTGCCAATCGCGAGGTCGTGCCGCCCGGGACCGCATTCGATGTCGTCGTTACCGGCGCCGGACTCAGCAACGAAGAGGTCTCGTTGCTGTTGCGCGGCCTGTCGCTACTCGCTGACGATGCCGCTGGCCTAGGCGGCGGCCGTAAGATGGGCGCCGGGCGCCTGTGCTGGGACGAAGGCGCGATTTGCCGTTTCGGTAAGGCTGACCTGGCGGCATGGCTCGAGGAAGCCAAGCAGGAAAACGGGGCGTCTCTCAACGCCGCAATTAAGGCGAAGGCGCTGAGTGCCGATGAGCGGGAGCAATTGCGCGGCAGCGCCCCTCAAGCGGACGCAACGTCCGGCTGGGCGCAGACCGCGATCGAACTGGCATTCGACGGTCCGTTCCTGGTGTGCGATCCGATCCGCTCGGAATTTCAGAAGCGCGGCGAGGAGGGCGCCGACGCGATGCCGCGGGTCGATCGCCACGGCGCGGCGATCCTGCCGGGCCGCTCGTTCAAGGGTGCCTTGCGGGCGCGCGCCCACCGCATCGAGCGAACCCTGTTCGAAGGCTCAGGAGAGGTGGATCGGTGCGCGAACTGGCTGTTCGGTACAATCACGCGAGGGGCCGCGGTTGAGTTCGAAGATTTGCGCGAACCCAACCACCCAGCAAATCAACGGCGGCTGGAACGCCAGCATTTTGTCGCGATCGATCGATTTACCGGCGGCCAAGCGGCCGGAAAGCTGTATCAGTTCATGCCGCTGTGGAGCCCGACTCTGACCGGAAAGATCAGGCTCGATCTCCGGCGCCTTGGCGATGTCGAGGCGCCTCGCGCGCTTGGATTGTTGCTGCTGACATTGCGCGACCTCGAGGCTGGCGACCTCCAGTTCGGCCTCGGGGCAGCGAAGGGCTACGGCGCGTGCAAGGCGAAATTCCCGGCTGGTCTCGACGCTTTTTTCAAGCTGACGCTGGGAACGCGACTCATGCAGCAATTGGCGATCACCGATATGGCGGTCTTGCTGGAACATTTTTCAAGAGGGGCGCCGAACCACCTGGGACCGGAACCGATCAATCCGCAGCCGGTGACCACACTTCAAGATACAAATGCGCCAACGGGCGCCCGGTCCGCAAGGCGGGCGCTCGCCGGGACGCCAAGCATCGAATTCATCAACCCGTACAATTTCGTTCCGGTGATCAAGACCGAGGACAAGCAGCGCTGGTACCCCAACAAGACCGGCGACAAGGCCTTTCAGGCCGCCGACGGACACAAGCTTGGCCGGCTGCGGCACGACCGCTGGCTGAAGGAGGACAATGGCGAGCCGCTTCATAGCGGTCGTATCTTGTGCCGGCTGGTTACCGAGAACCCGACCTTCATTGGCGCCGGCTCGGCGCTGCTGGCCGAGCAGCAGGCCGGGCGGGCCAAGAAATTGCGACCGTTCGAATTGGTCGATGGCGTGCCGGCGATCCCGGCCAGCAGCCTGCGCGGACTGTTCTCGTCTATCGCCGAGGCGGCTAGCCAATCGTCACTCCGCATCCTGACCAACCGGATACTGAGCTTTCGCATGGCGGCGACGCCGCAAAACCTGCCTCGCCTGATCGGCGTGGTGGATCGGACTCCGACCGCACCCCCGGGCTACAGCCTGGTAATCAGGCCGTTGTGCCGACTCGATATTGAGCGTGGACCGGGCGGCTATCGGCAGAGGCGGACCTCGCTCAGGAATGAGCCGCCGGTGCGGGTCCCCGACTGGGTCCGCGACCGCTATGACGAGTTGATCAAGGAGCGCATCGCCAGCGACAATTCTGACGATGCACGGCGCTACTATCTCAAGAAGCTCGGTGAAAATGCGGTCAAATACGGCGGTCGTGCAAGTTCCCCAGAGGGCAATTGGGATGCATCGCCGCAATTGTCACCCGGGCATGTCGTCTTCTATCAAATCGGTGCCGACGGAACGGCCTCGCATATCGCTCCATCGCAAATCTGGCGTCGGCGAGTTGAACGCCTGGTCGATGGCGAGGTGAAGGCAACGACGACGTTCGATTTTTTCCGGGAGATCGATTGCGAGCTACTACCGTTCGAAGCGGCGAAACGCCAGCAGATTTCGCCGGCGGAATTGATCTTCGGCTTCGTTTCCGACACCGGGAAGGAAGCGCGGGAGCCCAGAAATAGAGATAGTGCTTTGGAAGGTGCGGAGCGCCCGGCCTATGCGGGACGGGTACGCTTCTCGTTTGGACGAATGGCGGATGAGGCACCTGGCGGTCACTACGGCGATGAGCGGACGCTGAAAATCCTCAGCTCGCCGAAGCCGCCGTGTCCGCCGTTCTATTTCAAGAAGCGCGGCGGCCGCTACGGTACCCGCGGCTATATCGCCAAGGCCGATCTTGCTCTCGACCAGCACATGCCGAACGGGCGCAAATTCTACCACGACCATGGGCTGCTCGACGATGCCGCAAAGTTGCGGGTCGGCGAGTCTGGCCGACCCGACGAGGACCCTGGTCAGAAGGTCCGCATCGCCCCGATCAAGGCGGGGAAGACTTTTTACTTTCATGTCGATTTCGACAACTTGAATCGTTGGGAGCTTGGCCTGTTGTGCTACGCGCTGCAGCCGAACCCGACGTATCGGCACCGCATTGGCACGGGCAAGCGGCTCGGCCTCGGCCGCACCAAGATCGACCCGCTGGCGCTGTTCGAAATCGACCGCTTCGCCCGCTATCTGGCCGCCGACAGCCATGCCACTTCGCCCTATGCCGATAACCGCGCGCATCGTTTTTTTGCCGGCGAGGTCGGCGCCTTGCGCCAACGCTACGGGGCGGAAGCCGAGGCGCTCGGCGGAGCCGGTATTAGTTCGGCCGGTTTCGCCGAGTTGGCTAAGCATTTTCGCGAAACAGCCAATCCGTTGATCCTCAAAGCAATCGAATGCTTCGGTGAGGACCCGCCGCGACATATACCTGTGACCCAACCACAACTCGAGGGCTATGATGAGGAAACCGAGACCTTCCGCTGGTATGTCAGTAACGATCGGCGAGCACGCCAATCGTTGCCTTCCTTGCTGGAGGGTGATGACAAAGAGAATTCACCGTCTCAGATACAGATGTCCAGAGTGACGTATCGCTAAACCCAACTGATCAAAAAATATCGAGAGAAAAATGGCATTTGTCTATAGGGCCTTTTCTGAGAATCCACTTGATGAAGAATGTACACCCAGGCGTAGTCATGCTTTTGTAATGATGCAACTCGACGGCAACGACCCATCGGTAATCGTTCAGCATAACCAACTAGCAAAATTATTTGAAAGTGATATCGATACCGACACCTATACAGACGATGATCATGCCCGGTTTCTCGATGGAATATTCGAGCAAATTCGCGGAAGCGGCTTGGTTATTGCTCATTTTACAAAGGACACGCCAGCGAGGACGATGGCGAGTATCTTCTTTGAACTTGGGATGGCATCGGTATTGGGGAAGCCGTCATTTATCGTTTGCAGTGGTTCAGATTATCAAGAAATCGCGGGAGATCTCAAGGGTATTCAGATATTTAAAGTTGAGCATCCAAACTTTGAAACACAAGTAAAAAATAAAATAAAATCAATACTTCAGAAAAGATGGCACTATCAGAGAAAGGCGCGTCGACTCCGTGATAAGAAATATGGACAGGTCGATCTAGAATTATCTTACGAAAACCACAAACGAGCGTTGCTTCTAGCCAGCAAGGCAGGCGATCGTGAGACTTTTCAGTGCGAAATTGAAGAGATACGTGATATTGACGGGGAGATATCAGACGTTGAGCAACGGGAACAAGAATTAATGAGTTTATTGAAGGAAGCATCAGAAATATTAAAAATAATCGCGCCGAAATTTTTGGACGATGAAAAGATATTTGAAAACATCGATAAGATATTGAAAAGAATGGCGGATAACCGATTTCAGGGAGGGTACAAATCCCCTGAGTTGGCCGCTCGCTACCGGTTGCGTCGCTCCATAAACGAGTTTGTGTCCGCTTTTGAAACGCCGACCGAATGATGGCTAGGGATTATGCGTTCTTCCTCGGCGGTGCCGATCTGGAGATGATGGAGATCGCGCGGTTGTTGCGCGATCGTCGGACCGCGGACCCGGCCTATGCCATGCACGCAAAGCCGCTGCCCTGGGGCGCGGGGGTCTCGGTCTATGGCGATGCAGCCGGCGCAGCGCTGGCGCGCGGCGAGACGCCGGTGCTGGTCGAATTGCGCAATGATGTCGGCCTGCCCGCAGATCGCGTTATCGATGTCGATCATCACGGCGGCCGCGCCGGAGACGACAAGCCGACCTCGATCGAGCAAGTCTTCGCGTTGCTCGGCCGCCCGCCGAGGCAATGGACCCGGCGGCTGGCGCTGGTCGCCGCCAACGACCGCGGTTACATCCCGGGCCTCGTCGCCGCTGGCGCGACCCCGGACGAGATCGCCGCGATCCGCGCCGAGGATCGCGCCGCTCAGGGCATCACTGCTGAAGACGAGACTGAGGCCGAGCGCGCGGTAGCGCAGTGGGAACAACACTGCGGCGGCGCGCTAACCGTCGTCACGCTGGGACACGACCGCTTCGCCGCGGTATCGGATCGACTACACCGCGGTCTCGGCGGCCCAGGATACGCGAGCCTCCTGGTCCTTGGCCGCAGCGAAGCGCAATATGACGGTTCCGGTGATGTGATTGCATGCCTGAGCCGGGCGGTCTCCGACTCCTGGTGCGGCGGCGCGCTGCCCGAGCGTGGCTTCTGGGGCTGCCGCTATAGATCCCTTGGCGTGCGTAGCGCACCCGAGGCTCGTGACTTCCTGCTGCAGCTGCTGAGTACGGCCGCGTAAGGAGGCGGGCGGCCTGGGCGATGAGCATCTACCTGACCTCCCTGCCGTTCCGGTGCGATCCTCTGCGCGATGCTGACGCCGCGACGCAATCCCGCGCGCGGCGGCGGATCGAAGAGGCGCAGACACAACACCGCCTGCGATGCTTCTGGACCGGCCGCGCTCTCCCGCCCGAGCATCCGCTGGTCATCCTGCTCGACCCAGCGAACTGGAACGCTGACGAACTCCGCGAACTGCAACGGTGGTGGGGCCGGCAGGAGGACCATGCGTTCTGCCGCTGCGCCCCGGAAATCCTGCTGCTGCAGCCGGTCGATGGGCGCGACCGGGTGGCGCGGCTGGTGTTGTGCGCACGCGCGGATCGCGCCGCCCTGTTGCGCGAGCTGTTCGCCGCGCCGCGTGCCGTCCCTGCCGCTGGGACCGAGGCCGGCCGCGCGGAGGATCTCCCATGGTTTCAGTTTGTGGTCGAACCCCGTGACCGGCCGGACGACTTAGATGAGGGGGGCCGGCGCCACGTGCTCGACGATGAATTCGTTGACCGGCTGATCGTCGAGCTGTGGGGTGGCAACCGGCCGGTGCTCGGCTGGCGCAGCCACTTCTTCCAGATACTACGCCGCCCCGGTGGCCCCCTGAGCTACGATTACCAGTGTGTGGAAGCGATAGACGCGTGCCGGACCGAACAGATCTATTTCCTGCACCATCTGCAGGCCATCCTCGCCCCGGCCGCTCCACAAAAAATCGGCGACCAGAAGGACGATGAGGAGAAGGTCAAAGCTTGGCTCAACGACGACAAGATTTTGCGCAGCTTTGCGTTCCGATGGGAGTGGCTGGTCCGCCGCCAATTCCGGTTTCGCGTCACCCGCGCCGGTGACTACCCCCACGGCTTCAGCCTGCCGTTATCAGCTTTGCGCGTACATTTCCTACGTGACGATCTGGTGGCAGTGGAATGGGAAGTGGGCGAGCCGCTTAGCGCCGCAGCGGAGCAGCTTCTCGACCAACGCCTATGGTGCCGGCTGTTCTGCCCGCAGTGGACCGCGGCGACATTGCCGCTGGCCCAGGTCATCGAGGCAAACGGCCGACTGCGACAATGCTACTCGCCTTATGCTAGCGCGAGCGAAACCTCTATCTTCGTCGAGTTGATCGAAGGAGAAAAAGCAAGCCTGGCAGCGAGCCTAGATTATGGTGCGGTAGTGTCGGAGAGGCCCCTCGACGGCTGGTTCCGTTGCGTCGCCAAGCTCGCACTTGATCCGTTTGGCATCGGCATAGAACAGCTCGATAGACCTTTCGGCGACGCTGGCGCGAACCCCAGGTTCGGCCTCGTCATGGACGAACGCGCCCGCATCGTGTCTTCGATCGTGCTTGAAGGGGTGTGGGCGCCGCGAACGAAAGCGGCGACCGAGCGTTTCACCCAGTTGCGGGCGCGATTGCATACCGCCGACCCCTACGACAACGGGTTCTACTACGCCCCGGATTTTTCGCGAGAGGAGCTAGAAAAAGGATCCTACCCTCGCTTTGCGGAGTGGGGCAGCTTCTACAGCGTCTCCAGCCACAGCTTCGTCTATTGCGGCATCGCGGGCCGTTACGCGATGAATCCTATCCATAGCGACCATATGGCCCGCCCCTATCGACGGATGTTTTTGCTTGCCTTCTTCTACCAAACCGCACTGGAGAGCTTCAGCCGCGACATCGCTCAGTTGACCCGTGACATCCCTCTTGACGACCTCGCGAGGTTTAATCGCAAGCTCAAACCGCTGCGCCAGAAATTCATCCGTTTTGCCAACGGGCTGTGGTTCGACGAGGTGACACCGCAAATCCAGGGTATCGAACTATTCGCGATGATGCGCGAGCGATTGCGCCTGCGCGACATATACGAGGAAATCAAGGAAGAGATCGAGGTCAGCGACGACTATATGCGCGAGCAAGCGCTGACAGAGTTGTCGCAACGCACGGCTAAGCTCACCGGGATAGCGTCCCGCGTCGCAATTGGGGCATTGGCTTTGGCACTCGTCGCGCTGTGCATGCAGTTCATCGACGTTTTCGAGCCGAAGTGGCTCTGGGCACGTGATTTGGTCGGACGAGAGGCGGAATGGATGCATCGGGCGGTCAATAGGCTCACGCACCATGTTACGCGCGACTCCAACGGCTGGCTCTACCTGGGATTCGGAGTCCTGATAATATTGGCTTGGTACGCACGAGGAATTTGGTGCTGGACAAAGCGTCTTTGCGTGCGTGCTCGCCTCTTTGTCACTCGAGATTGGCGGTGACGGCGAACCATTCGTGCCAACCACCGTGCAAACAGCCGCCGGGAAAGGTCCGCGCCATTCGCCGGACCTCAACGTCATCATTGGCACATAAATGGCACATGACCTAGGCCTGATCATTGATAATAAAAGGAATTATTAACTAACCGCTCTGGCTCATAACCTGAAGGTGATAGGTTCAAATCCTATCCCCGCAACTAGTTACGATATGAGCAATTATTTAGATATCCAGGTCTAAATATGGATACTGGGGCGCAATAGGGCGACTTAGACCAGTATCTAACTCAGTCATTACAGGGTTAGGATCGACCATGCCATTTGAGAAGCTGATGATTTGTCCACATTTCACCTAATAGGGACAGCCGTACTGTTGCGCACATTCGCGGATGCATCGCTGAATATCGGCGTCTATGCGCCTCAACGCCTCAACTAACGGTCGCGGCGCGCCAGGTAATCGAAATACCGGGCCAATAGCGGTCCGAGCGGGCCGGCGAGGCGGTGCAAGGCGGCGATTCGCCATCCTGGGGTGATCGTGAAGCGGCCGGCGGTGGCGCCGCGCACCAGGGCATGCGCGACGTCTTCGGGCTGCCACAGCCCGCCGTGTCGGGTGATTCGCCGGGTTTCACGCGGTTTCATCCGGTTTTCCTCGGCCAGTTGCGGCGTGTCGGTATCGGGCGGGTAGATGATCGACACGCCGATGCCGTCGCCGCGCAATTCGGCGCGCAAGGTCTCGGCGAGGCCGCGCAACGCGAATTTGGACGGCGCGTAGGCGCTGTAGCCAAATATCCCGAACAGTCCGGCACCGGAGGAGACCAGCGCGATCCGGCCGCGTCGGCGCTCCCGCATGGGCGGCACCGCGGCGCGAATCGCGTGCAAGGTGCCGAAATAATTGACCCGCATCGCCTCCTCGAACGCCTCGCGCGGCAATTCGGCGAAATAGCCGGGGCGGGCGATGCCGGCCGAGGTCACCAGCAAATCCGGCGCGCCGCTGGTCGCGATCGCCAAGCCGACCGCGCGCTCGGCCTGGTCGGGATCGCCGATATCGGCGGGGTAGATCGCGAATTTCTGGGCGGGTCTCCGGCGAAGCGCGTCGAGCGCCGCCTTCGCCGCGGCAAGGCGCGCCTCGCCGCGCGCGATCAGGCTGACATCCATGCCCGATTGGGCCAACAGCCGGGCGGTCGCGAGACCGATCCCGCTCGAACCGCCGGTGATGATCGCGTGGCCGGCGAGCGGCGTCATCGACTTGGCCCACCCGCGATCGGGGTCGGAGACCGGCGCGCGGGCGCCTCGGCCTCAGAAGAAGGCGAGGGTGCGGATCTCGATGCTTTCGCGCGGCCGGGCGTCGGGTGGCGAACTGGGGTCGTCGAAGGCGGTATGCGCGGTCCACCGCGCCCGGCCGTCGCGCAACGACTCATAGACCTTGAACACCAGCGCCTCGTCGCGCCGCATCCGCGGGAACCAGTACCAGCGCTGCGCCGGATCATAATGGATCGCGTAGGTCTGCCCGGTGCGGCCCTGATACCGACGCTCGGTGACGACCAGGCTATCGGCGGACACGGAGCGCGCGTCGCAGATCGCCAACGGCCAAGTCTCGACCGGAAGCCCGATCGGCCGCCATACCTGCACGATCGCGAAGCGGCCGCGCAATAATGCCTCGGCCTCGTCGCCCATCAGGTCGCGCACCCGCTGCGGCCCCGACCACTCAGTATAGTCGTTGTGCACCCGGCGCACCACCTCGCGGATCTTGCGGCTCTCGCGCAAATCGTCGTTTTCGGTGCGCAGGGTGTGGTCGAACACGACGACGCGGCGGGCGCCGGTCTCGGCCTTCACCAGCGCCTCCATCTCGGCATAGTAGATCCGCCGCACCTCGTCGTCGTCGTAGAAATCGGCGACGCCGGTGTCGTGACGGACAAAGCGGAACCCCTCGCGCTCGATCGCGAAATGGTCCTGTTCGAGCCGGCCGTTGCGCAGGGTGACGCGGTGCGACTCGGATCGGCTGCCGCTGCGCGTGTCGCGCCCGCCTGGCGCGGCGACGTAGCTGACCGGCATGCCGCCGTTCTTCAAGCCGCCGGCCTTGGCGAGATAGTTGAGCGAAGCCTCGATCGCTGCCGGGGCGGTGTCGTGGTCGGCGAGTTGAACCATGGCGGGCTCCTACGCGCCGCGTGCGACCGCAGCGCCTAAATCAACGGGCGATGATACGTTCGCCTTGTATCGACGACAATGACGGCCTGATGTTCGCTATCCCAACGCGGCGCTATGATTGGCCCCGAAGAGCGAGGAGCGAACAACGAGGAGCCGATCATGACGCAGACATCTTCGTCGGGCTTCAAGACCAATCCCGATTACCGCATCACCTTCGAGCGCTCGCCGCGGCGGGTGCGGGTCAAGTTCGGCGGCGAGACCATCGCCGACAGCACCGGGGCGCATCTGCTGTTCGAGACCAGGCATCTGCCGGTCTATTACTTTCCGCGCGCGAACGTGCGGATGGATTTGTTGCGCGCGACCGAACACCACAGCTTCTGCCCGTACAAGGGCACTGCGTCGTACTGGACCGTCGTGGTCGGCGGGCGCGAGGCGGAGAACGCGGTGTGGGGTTATCCCGAGCCGATCGAGGAGGTTGCCGGTATCGCCGATTACGTCGCCTTCTATTGGAACCGCGTCGATAGCTGGTGGGAGGAGGACGACGAGATCTTCGTCCACCCCCGCGATCCGTATAAGCGTGTAGACGTGCTGAACTCGACGCGCTCGGTGCGGGTGGTGGTCGGCGGCGTCACGATCGCCGAGACGCGACGGGCGCGGTTCCCGTTCGAGACACGACTGCCGACCCGCTATTACATCCCGCCCGAGGATGTGCGGATGGATTTGCTGGTCGCGAGCGACAAGGTCACCGCCTGCCCGTACAAGGGCACCGCCGGTTATTATTCGGTCAAGATCGGCGAACAGGTGTTTCCCGACATCGTCTGGACCTACCCCGACCCGATCGAGGAATGCCCGAAGATCAAGGGCCACCTTGCATTCTTCAACGAGCAGGTCGACGACATCCTGGTCGACGGCGCCTCGGTGCCGCGACCGGTGACGCCGTGGTCGAGGGACTGGGCGGCGAAGGCGGCGACGCTCCCCGACCCGCGCGGGCCGGTGGCGAAGCCCTAGGATGCGCTATTCGCCCCTGACGCAGGGCATCGCCGGCGGCGGCGCCGGGGCGTGGGCGGTGCATATCGAGGCGAGGCGCCGCCATGAGGCCGGCGAGGACGTGATCTTTCTCACCGTCGGCGATCCCGACCAGGCGCCGCCGGAGAAAATCATCGAGGCGACAGTCGCCTCGTTGCGCCGCCATCGCACCGGCTATGCGCCGGTGGTGGGCGAGCCGGCGGTCCGCGCGGCGATCGCGGCGCGGGTGGCGCGGCGCAGCGGGCAGAACTGTAGTGCCGACAACATCGCGGTGGTTCCCGGCACCCAGGGCGGGTTGTACTGCGCGGTGCAGTGCCTAGCCGGGCCCGGCGACGAAATCATCGTGCCCGAGCCGATCTACGCGACCTACGAGGCGGTGGTCGGGGCCAGCGCCGCCGACATGGTCACGGTGCCGTTGCGGCCCGAGCGCGGGTTCCACCCCGATCTCGACCTAATCGCCGCGGCGATTACGCCGCGGACCCGGGCGATCTGGATCAACAGCCCGCACAACCCGACCGGGGCGGTGATGACCCGCGACGAAATCGAGGCGGTCGCCGCGCTGTGCCGCCGGCACGATCTGTGGCTGGTGTCCGACGAGGTCTACGAAGACCTCGCCTTTGCCCGGCCGCATGTCGGCGCGTGGTCGTTGCCGGGCATGGCCGAGCGCAGCGTGGTTGTCTCCAGCCTGTCGAAATCGCATGCCGTGCCCGGATTTCGTTTTGGCTGGGTGGTCGGGCCGCCGGCATTGGTGCGGCATCTGTTCAACCTGCTGCTGTGCATGACCTATGGCGCCCCGGCCTTTATCCAGGACGGCGCGCTGGCGGCGCTGCGCGAGGATCTGCCCGAGGTGGCGGCGTTGCGCCAGGCCTATCGCGCGCGGGCGGCGATGGTGTCCCGGCGCCTCGCCGCCGCGCCGGGCTGTCGCGTGATCCCGCCCGAAGGCGGCATGTTCGTGTTGCTCGACGTGCGCGAAAGCGGGCTCGACGCCGGCGAATTCGCCCGAGGGTTGCTCGAAAGCGAGGGGGTCGCGGTGTTGCCGTGCGACGGGTTCGGGCCGAGCGCGGCGGGTCATCTGCGCATCGCGCTCAGCGCGCCCGATGCGCGCCTCGCCGAGGCGGGGCACCGCATCGTCCGCTTCGCCGGCGGGCTGAACGCCTGATCCCGCTCTAGGCGGCGAGGTCACCCGATTGTGCCGTCGCTCTCGGGCGGGCAAATAAAGGCTTTCTGCTATCTGGCGAAGAACGGCCGCCGAACGGATTTTAGGTATTCTTGACCGCGTGGAAGAAGGCGCCTCTATAGCCGACCCGGAGTGCCTCAGAAATGAGACGAGGACCTTTACACAGCAGGCGCGAGCCGCCTTATAGCGTAAGCTACCGGAGACGTTCCTGGTCGTCGCTTCTGATGGCGAAGGCGCGCAGGAAGACGTCGACCGCGCTCTGCGCCACCTCGGCCGACCTGGCCGAATCGGCCGCGGTTTCCACCCGCATCAGATGGCGAATGTGGATCTCGCCGCGGACCAATGAGGCGAACTGGTCGGCCGCCATCCGCGCGTCGGCGATCGCGAGCGACCCGGCGTCGCCGGCGCGGCGCATAAAGGTCTCGATCTGTGCCCGCGTCCGCTCGGGACCGGCCTGCCAGAACACCTGGCCGAGCGCCGGAAACCGGATCGCCTCGCCGATGATGATGCGATTGACCGCGATCGCCTCGGGCGACAGCACCAGGTCGAGAAACCGGCGAGCGAGAATCGTTAGAGACGCGACGACATCGACCGGGTCGAGTTCGCGCGCCGAGAAGCCGCGAAAATGGTGCTCGGACACGTCGGCGACGACCGCGCCGAACAACTCCTCCTTGCCGGCGAAATGGGCATAGACCGTCGCCTTGGACACCCCGGCCTCGCGAGCGATGGCGTCCATGCTGACAGCGCCGAACCCGCTGGCGAGAAATTCCCGCCGCGCGGCGGCAAGGATGATCGCGGCCTTGCCACCCCGCGCGGTTTCGTCGCGCTCGATCGGTGGATTGACGTCCATCGCTTGACAGCATGTAACCGCGCCAGCATGGTAAGGCAAGCCTGAACTGAACGGTTCAGTTTAGTTGATAGAGTTGGCGCGGGAGGAATGCGCAAGACGCTTTTGGTGCTGGTGCCCGTGCTCGTCCTGGCCGGGGCCGCTTACGGCGGCTGGTATTGGTGGACGACATGGCGCTTTCTGCAATCCACCGACGACGCCTATATCCAGAGCGACATCTCGCTGATTAGCCCGAGTATCGAGGGCTATATCAAGGAGGTGCGCGTCGCGGACAACCAGGCGGTCGTGGCGGGGCAGGTATTGTTCGTCATCGACGACCGCGATTTCGTCACCAAGACCGCCCAGGGAGAGGCGGCGGTGGCGACCGTCGAGGCGTCGGTCGCCACCTATGCGAGCCGGCTCGACCTGCAGCAGGCGATGATCGACCAGGCGGCGGCGGCGGTCCAGGCCGCCGAGGCCGACGTCACCCGCGCCCAACTCGACTACAAGCGCCATATCTCGATGGTGGCGATCGACATCGCCAGCCGCCAGCGTTTCGAGGCGGCCGAGGCCGATTCCCGCAAGGCCGAGGCCGGTCTGGCGAAGGCCCGCGCCGCGCTGATCGCCGAGCAGAACCAGAGCGCCGTCTTCGCCTCGCAGAAACGCGAGGAGCAAGCCAAGCTCACCCAGACGCGCGCCAACCTCCGCCTCGCCCGCAGCGATCTCGACAACACGATCATCCGCGCGCCGATCGACGGGGTCGTCGGCAATCGCGCCGGCCAGGTCGGGCAATACGTCAAACCGGGGACCCAGCTGATGTCGCTGGTGCCGTTGCCGCGCGTTCACGTGACCGCGAATTTCAAGGAAACCCAACTGACCCACATGCGGCCGGGCCAGATCGCCGTGGTGTCGGTCGACGCCTATCCCGACCAAATTATCGAAGGCCGCATCGAAAGCTTCGCGCCGGCCAGCGGCGCCCAGTTCAGCCTGCTGCCGCCCGACAACGCGACCGGGAATTTCACCAAGATCGTGCAGCGGGTGCCGGTGCGGATCGTATTGCCGCCAGACGGTCCGCTGGCCGGACTGCTGCGGCCCGGCCTGTCGGTGACGGTAACGGTCGACACGCGCGACCCCGCCGAAGTCGCGGCGGGCGACGGGCTGGTCGGCGCGGCGCACGCGCGAACCAAGGCGCCAACCGGCGCGCCCGCCAACTCGTTCTCCCGGGCGCGATGACCTGGGGACTGGCATTACCGCGGCTGCGCGGTCGCGGCGCCAAGCGCGTCGCCGCCACATCGGCCCAGCCCGCGGCGGCGCCCGCCTCGCGGCCTTCTGCTCCCGCTGGAACGTACCAGCCCCCGAACCTGCGCGACTGGATCGGCGTGCTGGCGATGGTCTTCGGGCAATTCATGGCGATCATGGACGTCCAGATCGTGGTCAGTTCGCTGACCCAGATCCAAGGCGGCCTGTCGGCCAGCCCCGACGAGATCAGTTGGGTCCAGACCGCCTATCTGATCGCGGACGTCGTGATGGTCCCATTGTCCGGGACCCTGTCGCGGCTGTTCTCGACGCGAATCGTATTCGCCAGCGCCGCGCTCGGCTTTACCGCGGCGAGCGCGCTGTGCGCCACCGCGACCAGCCTCAACGAGATGATCCTATACCGCGCGTTGCAAGGGGCCTGCGGCGGCGCGATCACGCCGACCGTGTTTCCGGTCGTGTACACCAAGTTCCGGCCGCCGCAATTGGCGTCGATCATGGTGGTGATCTCGCTGATCCTGAACCTGTCGTCGACCCTGGGGCCGACGATCGGCGGCTACCTGACCGACACGCTCTCCTGGCACTGGCTGTTTCTGGTCAACATCGTCCCCGGAATCGCCGTCGCGGTCGCGGTGTGGCTGCTGATCGACATCGACAAGCCCGAGCTGTCGCTATTGGTCAATTTCGATCTGACCGGGCTCGTATTGATGGCGCTGTTTCTCGGCTGCCTCGAATACGCGCTCCAGGAAGGCCCTCGGTGGGATTGGCTCGAGGACGGCACCATCCGCGCCGCCGTCATCGTGTCGTGCATCGCCTCGGTGTTGTTCTTTTGGCGCGTGCTGACCTTTCGCCAACCGATCGTCGATTTGCGCGCCTTTTTGAATCGCAATTTCGCGCTGGGCTCGGTCTACACCTTTGTGATCGGCACCGGGCTCTATGGCGCGACCTATGTGATACCGCTGTTTCTCGCGCAGGTGCGCGGCTTCAGCGCGTGGCAGATCGGCATGACCGTTGTCGTGACCGGGCTGGCGCAGATGGTGCTGTCGCCGTTCACCGCGCAGATCGCGAGCCGGATGGACCTGCGACTCATGCTGGCGATCGGCATGGGACTTTTCGCCGTGGCGATGTATCTGACCGCCGGCCTGACAAACCAGGCGAGTTTTGTCGAATTGTTCTGGCCGCAAGCACTGCGTGGCTTCGCGCTGATGTTCTGCTATCTGCCCGCCAACCTGATAGCGCTCAGCACGCTCAGCCCCGACCGGCTGAAGAACGCCGCGGGGCTTTACAATCTGACCCGCGATCTCGGCGGCGCGCTCGGGCTCGCGACGATCGGCACGATCATGAATACAAGGCTGCATTTCCACTGGAACCGGCTGATCGAAGACATCAACCCGGCGCGGCCGGCGGTGCAGAATTTTCTTGACGTGGAGACCGCCCGTCTCGATGGGCTGGTCCCGGGCGATCCTCACCAAGCGGCCGTCAGATTGCTCGCCAATGTCGTGCAGCGCGAGGCCCTGGTCCTGACCTTCAACGACGTCATCCTGCTGCTTGGGGGATTGTTCGTCGTCGGCGTGGTGCTGATGCCGCTGGTGCGCCGCCGGCGCTCGCTGATGATGGATTAGGCGGCGGACGAGGGGGAGGCGATCATGCCGGTTTTTCCCGCGCTGGTGATTGTTCTGGCGTTGCTGGTGTACCTCGGCACGTTCTTCGCGGCGGGCCGCGCGCGGCACCGCTACGCGGTCAAGGCGCCGGCGGTAACCGGGCCGCCGGAATTCGAGCGCGCCTTGCGGGTGCAGCAGAACACGCTCGAGCAGTTGATCCTGTTCATCCCCTCATTGTGGCTGTTCTCGTCGTTCGTATCGCCGCGCTGGGGCGGGATCGTCGGCCTCGTCTGGGTCGCCGGGCGGGTCTATTACGCAGTCTCGTACCTGCGCGATCCCGAGACGCGCGGGCCGGGATTCCTGATCGGCGGCGTCAGCGTCATGATCTTGCTGATCGGCGCTCTCGTGGGAATTGTGATCGCGCTGGTCTGATCCGGTTCAGCGCGCTTCGACACGGCCGTACAGCCAGTCCTCGACCAGGCGGCGGGCGATCGAGTCGCGCCGCGGCAGACGGAACGAATCATCGTCGACATGGTCGAGCAGCCATTGGCGCTCGAACCAGCGCGCGTCCTCGAGCTCGCTGGTATCGACCGTGATGTCGCGCGACACCGCCTCGGCATAGAAGCCGAGCATGATGTTGGCCGGAAACGGCCAGGGCTGCGACGAGTGGTAATGCACCGCGCCGATTTCGATCGCGGTCTCCTCGCGCACCTCGCGCGCGACCGCGTCCTCGAGGCTCTCGCCCGGCTCGACGAACCCGGCGAGGGTCGAATACATGCCGGGGACGAAGTTCTTGTTGCGGCCCATCAACGCCCGCTCGCCATCGGTCACCAGCATGATCACCGCCGGATCGGTGCGCGGGAAATGCATCGTGTCGCAAGCCGGGTCGGTGCAGCGGCGCATATGCCCAGCTTCTTCGCTGCGAGTCGGATGGCCGCACAGCCCGCAAAAGCGATGGCGCGAATGCCAGAACAGCATTGCGCGGGCAAAGGCCAGCAGCGCGCCTTCGTGGCGGTCGAGCCGCCCGGCGAGCTGGCGCAGATCGGCGAATCGCACGTTCGCCGCCTCGATGCCGCAGGACGCCAAGGCCGGCGAGCGCAGCATATCGAGCGCCGCCTCGTGCGCCGACATGTCGAGGGCGAAATGCGCGCGCTCGTCGATAACGCCGAGAAAGACGACATGACCCCCGGCGAGCAGGGCCTCGACCTCGCCGAATTCGCCGAGCAACGCGGCGATGCCGTCCATCGCCAACAGCGCGGCACGCGGCTCGCCGCCGTCGACTTCGACGACGAGGCTCTGCGAGCGCCACACCGGGATGATCACCGCCGCCGGGTCGGTGACCCGGGCGATGATCCATGCCGCATCGCGGCGGCGCAGGCCGGCCCGCTCGAAGCCCGGCGCGGCGTAGTAGTTCGGCGGTCGCATCGGCCGAGACTGACACAGCGGGACGCGCGGCGGCAAGAAGCGACCGCCCGGCCCCTTCATTCATTAACCGAATCCCCGTAGGATTTGGAACTGCCGCCGCCCGCTCGGTCGTTCGCCGGGGCGCGCCGCGGTGGAGAAGGGCCTCGCGCGCATGCGGATTGTCGACACCGCCATTCCCGACGTGAAACTGATCGTCCCGGTCCGGCACGGCGACGCGCGCGGGTTTTTCGCCGAGATCTATCGCGACGACGCGCTGCGGCAAGCCGGCGTCGCCGTGTCGTTCGTGCAGGAAAACCAGGCGCTATCGGGCCAGGCCGGGGTCGTGCGCGGCCTGCATTTCCAGATTCCGCCGATGGCGCAGGCCAAATTGGTGCGGGTTGCCCGGGGCGCGATTCTCGATGTCGCGGTCGACATCCGCCGCCGCTCCCCATGCTATGGCCGGCATGTCGCGGTGACCCTGACCGCCGCCGAGGGCAACCAGCTGTTCGTGCCGGAAGGATTCGCGCACGGCTATCGCACGCTCGAACCCGACACCGAGGTCATCTACAAGGTGAACCGCTATTATTCGCCCGAGCACGATCGTGGCGTGCGCTGGAACGACCCCGCGTTGGCGATCGATTGGGGGATCGCGGAGGAGATCGCGATATTGTCCGACAAGGATCGCATCCAGCCGCGATTCGCCGAATTCGCCTCTCCTTTCGCCTACCCCTGAGCGGATCGGAGGGGCGCTCCCGTGAGGCTGCTGATCCTTGGTTGCGCGGGCCAGATCGGGCATGAGCTGACCCGCGCCGTCTTGCCCGCCGGGTTCGCCCGAACCGCGATCGACCGCGGCGAGCTCGACCTGACCCAGCGGGAAGCGGTGTTCGCCGAATTTGCCCGGGCGCGTCCGGAGATCGTCATCAACGCCGCCGCCTATACCGCGGTCGACCGCGCCGAGAGCGAACCCGACGCGGCCTGGGCCGCGAACGCCGAGGCGCCGGGGCACCTCGCCGCCGCCTGCTCCCGGACCGGCGCGGCGCTGATCCACCTGTCGACCGATTACGTCTTCGACGGCACCAAGCCCGGCCCCTATCGCGAGGACGATCCGGTCAGCCCGCTCAGCAGCTACGGGCGTGGCAAGGCGGCGGGCGAGCGGGCGGTGCGGGCGGCGCTCGCGGCGCATGTGATCGTGCGCACCGCCTGGGTCTACAGCGCGCACGGCCAGAATTTCGTCAAGACGATATTGCGGCTGGCGAGCGAGCGCCCGGTATTGCGCATCGTCGCCGACCAGCACGGCGCGCCCACGAGCGCGGCCGACATCGCCGCGGCGTTGATCGCGATCGCCGAACGGATCGCGAGCGGCAACGGGCGCTGGGGCCTGTTTCATTACACCGGCGCCGGCGAGACCACCTGGCACGGGTTCGCCCAGGCGATCGTCGCGCTGGCGGCGCCCCATACCGGCAGGCCGCCGCCGATCGAGGCGATCGCCACCGCCGAGTACCCGACCCCGGCGAGGCGGCCGGCAAATTCGCGGCTCGATTGCGCCAAGATCGCCGCCGCCTACGGGATCACCCCGCGCCCCTGGCGCGACGCGCTCGCCCCGGTCATCGCCGAGCTGTTCGACAAATCGAGTTGAGCCCGGCAAACTTCCTAAAACCGAATGAGGCGGGAGGAAGAATTGTCGAGACGGCTCCTGATCGCGCTCTGCTTCGCCGCCTTCGCCGCGCCGGCCTCCCCGACGCAGGCCGCCGACGCCGACAGCGTCGAGGTTTTGCATTTCTGGACCTCGGGCGGCGAGGCGGCGGCGCTGAACCTGCTGCGGCAGAAGCTATCGACCCAGGGCGTCGCGTGGCGGGACATGCCGGTCGCCGGCGGCGGCGGCGAGCAGGCGATGACCGTATTGCGCGCCCGGGTGACCGCCGGCAACCCGCCGACCGCGGTGCAGATGCAGGGCCAAGAGATCATCGACTGGGCGGCGCAGGGGGCGCTCGCCGATCTGACCGAACTCGCCAAGAAGGAGCGCTACGACAAAGTCGTGCCGCCGGCCCTGCAAAAATTCTCGACCCATAACGGCAAATGGGTGGCGGTGCCGGTCGGAATCCACTCGTCGAGCTGGGTGTGGGCGAGCAAGAAGATATTCGACGATTTGAAACTTGCTCCACCGACCGATTGGGACGGGCTGATCGCCGCGCTCGACAAGATCAAGGGCGCCGGCCATGTCGCGCTCGCCCTCGGCGGCCAGCCCTGGCAGCAATCCGATCTGTTCGACAATCTGGTGCTGGCGACCGGCGGCCCGGTGTTCTACCGCAAGGCGTTGGTCGAGCTCGACCCTGCCGCGCTCGGCGGCGCCGAGATGAAGACTGTGTTCGAGCGGCTGAAAAAGCTCGCCTCCTACGCCGACGCCAACAACGCCGGGCGCGATTGGAACCTCGCCACCGCGATGGTCATAACCAACAAGGCCGGGCTGCAGGTCATGGGCGACTGGGCCAAGGGCGAGTTCAAGAACGCGGGCAAGACCGCCGGGCAGGATTTCCTGTGCTTCCGCTTTCCCGGCACCGCCGGGAACGTGATCTTCAACTCCGACCAGTTCGTCATGTTCAATGTCGGCGCGGCGGCGCGGCCGGCGCAGTTGAAGCTCGCCGCGGCGGTCGAGGACCCGGCGTTCCAGGCCGGGTTCAACCAGGTCAAGGGATCGGCGCCGGCGCGCACCGACATCCCCGATACCGGGTTCGACCCGTGCGGCAAGGATGCGATCAAGCAGATCAAGGCGGCGTCGGAGAAAAACACATTGCTGCCGTCGATGACCCACGGCCACGCCGCGCCGACCGCGGTCAAGCAGGCGATGTACGATGTGATCACCGCCACCGTCATCGGCCGGTACGACCCGCAAAGGGCTACGGCCGAACTGGTCAAGGCCGTCGCCGCGGCGAAGCCCTAGGGGCATGCGCGCAAGACCTTCACCCTCTCATCGCTACGCGCCGGGCACCTCCCTCTCCCGTCATACGGGAGAAGGGCTTTTCGGTCGCCGCGGTCGAGCCCCTCTCCCGCTCGCGGGAGAGGGAGGGACCCGCGGCGAAGCCGTGGGAGGGTGAGGGCGTCGCTGAATGCGAGCGCATCTCCGACCGCGATCCTGGCTGCCGCGCCTGGTATTGATGCCGAGCGTCGCGGCGGTGTTGATCGCGGTCTACGGGTTCATTCTGTTCACCGGCTATCTGTCGCTGACCAACTCCAAGATCCTGCCGGTACTGCACCTCGTCGGCTTCGCCAATTACGCCCGCATTTGGGCATTGCCGACCTGGATCACCGCGATCGAGAACCTGGCGATCTACGGCGTGCTGTATCTCGTCGTCGCGACCGCGCTGGGCCTGTTGCTGGCGATCCTGCTGGACCAGAAGATCCGCGCCGAGGGGGTGTTGCGGCCGATCTATCTGTACCCGATGGCGCTGTCGTTCATCGTCACCGGGGTGGCGTGGAAATGGCTGTTGGACCCGGGCATCGGCATCGAACGCAGCCTGCAATCGTGGGGATGGACCGAGTTCCGTTTCGGCTGGATCAAGGACCCCGATCTGGCGATCTATACCGTGGTGATCGCCGCGCTATGGCAATCCTCCGGCTTTGTCATGGCGGTGTTTCTGGCCGGGCTCAGGGGCATCGACGGCGCGATCATCGAGGCGGCGCGGGTGGATGGCGCCTCCGCGCCGCTGCTGTACCGCCGCATCGTGATCCCGCAGCTCGGACCCGCCTTTCTGACCGTCTTCGTGGTGCTGACCCACCTGGCGATCAAGACCTATGATCTGGTCATCGCCCTGACCAATGGCGGCCCCGGCCGCGCGACCGAATTGCCGGCGTTGTTCGTGTATTCCTACGCCTTCACCCGCAACGAGATGGGGCTCGGCGCGACCGCGGCGATCATCATGTTGATGACGGTGGTGTCGATCGCGGTGCCGTATCTCGCGTTCGAGGCGCGGGCGGCGCGGCGGTGACCAGGCGCGCCGGGCGCGGGCTGATCTACCTGATCCTGCTCGTTTTCGCGCTATTTTACCTGTTGCCGCTGTACGTGATGCTGGTCAACTCGGCAAAGCCGCTCGACGAGATTCGCGCCGGCGACATGATGGCGTTGCCGAGCGCGCTTACCCTGGCGCCGTGGGCGACCGCGTGGTCGAGCGCGCAGATCGGGGTCGAGCCGACCGGGCTGCGGCCCTATTTCCTGAACTCGGTGATCATGGTGGTGCCGGCGGTCGCGATCTCGACCCTGCTCGGCGGGCTGAACGGGTATGTATTGACCCAGTGGCGGTTCCGCGGCGACGGCGTCGTGTTCGGGCTGATGCTGTTCGCGTGCTTCATCCCCTACCAGATCGTGCTGATCCCGATGGCGCGGATGCTGGGGCTGATCGGGCTCGCCGGAACCATCCCCGGCCTCGTCCTGGTGCACGCGGTCTACGGGCTCGGCTTCACGACTCTGTTCTTCCGCAACTACTACCGCGCCTTTCCCGGCGAACTGGTGCAGGCGGCGCAGCTCGACGGCGCCGGGTTTTTCACGATCTGGAGGCATGTCTTGCTGCCCAGCTCGGGTCCGATCATCGCGGTCACGGTGATCTGGCAATTCACCAACATCTGGAACGATTTTCTCTTCGGCGCGTCGTTCGCCGGCTATGATTCGATGCCGATCACGGTGGCGCTGAACAATCTGGTCAACTCGTCGACCGCGGTGAAGGAATACAACGTCCACTTCGCCGGCGCGATCTACGCGGCCCTGCCGACCCTGTTGGTCTACGTCCTCGCCGGCCGTTATTTCGTGCGCGGGCTGATGGCCGGCGCGGTCAAGGGCTGAGCCGCCGACCCGATCGTCTCGGCTTGATCGATCCGGCGCCGCGTGTCACCGTGATCGGGCCAGATGGCGCTATGACAAGGGAGGGAACCCGATGGCCTATGTCGATCCCCGCCTGCGCGGCAAGCCGGCCCCGACCGTCTCGGCCGCCGAGATGGAGCGCGAGCACGTCGCCCGGCTCGATGCGATCAAGGGTTCCGACCTCGCCTTTCTCGACCAGCGCATCCCGGGCTATCAGCGCGAGATCATCAACATCATCGGCATGGGCGTCACCGAAAACGTCAAGGAGCCGAGCCTCGCGCCGAAGATCAAGGCGCCCGCGCACGGGTTTACCCTCACCTATGTGCGCAACACGCCGAAGGGCAACGGCGCCGCGCTGCACCGCCATCCGACCGAGGAGGTGTTCATCGCCGCCAAGGGGCCGTGGGAGGTGTTCTGGCTCGAAGGCGAGACCGAGCGCGTGGTCACCTTGCAGCACGGCGACATCGTCAACGTGCCGATCGGAATCTATCGCGGCTTTCGCAACGCCAGCGACGATCTCGACGCGGTATTGATCGCGGTGGTCGGCGGCCCCGATCCCGGCAAGGTCGATTGGCACCCGAGCGTCATCACCGAGGCGCGCAAGACCGGGCTGTCGGTCGACGACGACGGCAATCTGATCGTCCCCGAGGCGGCTGAGTAGCCACGCCGCCCCGTCGGAGACGTCGGCTCACGCCGGCGCGAACAGGTCTTGCGTCTTCGGGGCCGCGAGGGTCGCCCTGGCCGGCGCCGCCGGCGTGGCGAAGGCCGGGTCGCGCTGCAATATTGGCAACACCCGGTCGGCGAACAGGCGCATGTTGATTTCGGCCTCGTCGTGCGGCATCGCGCCGAACGAGTATTCGGTGACCAGATGGTCCATCCCGGTCAGGCGCCGCAATTCCCCGATCTTTTGCAGGCAGTCGTCGGGGGTGCCGACGATCTGGATGCTGACATAGAAATCGGTCGCCTTGCCGCGAGACTCGGCGCTTTCGGTGATCTTGGCGTAGGTGCGCGCCATCTTGCCGTAGGATTCGTAGCCCTTGACGGTGGACAGGTGCCCGTCCGAGAAATGGTAGTGGTCGTCGATCGACTGCCATTTCTGCCCGAGATAGCGAAAGGCGCGGTCGTGCGCCTCGTCACGGCTCTCGGCGCAGCACACATTGGTCAGGATGATCGGCGGGCGTGGGGCGTGACCGGCGGCGGTCGCGATCTCGCGGTAGCGGGCGATGTCTTCCGACGCTTTCGGCCACTCGTTCTGCATCACCATCAACAGACCAAAGCCGAGCTTGGCCATGATCTCGGCGGAGTCCGGGCTGACCGCCGAGGCGTAGAACCGCCGCTCCGGGTGCGAGATCGCCCGCGGGCGGATCGCGGTTCGCGGGATGCGGAAGAACTCGCCGTCGTGCTCGAAGCTGTCGTTGGCGAGCGCCTTGACCACGATCTGCGCCGCCTCGACAAACCGCGACCGCGCCTCGCCCATCGGAATGCGGAACCCCTCGTACTCGACGCTGGCCGCGCCTCTGCCAAAGCCGAACAGGCAGCGTCCGCCGCACATGATGTCGAGCAATGCGATCTGCTCGGCGACCCGCACCGGGTCGTGCCACGGCAACACGATGACCGCGGTGCCGAGCGTGATGCGCTTGGTGCGGCCGGCGTAATAGGCCAACAACTGGGTCGGCGCCGGCGACATCGCATACCCGGTGAAATGGTGCTCTAGCGCGAACAACGAGTCGAAGCCGAGCGGCTCGGCCAGATCGCCCATCGCCAGATGCTCGCCGACGACCGACGCGTCGGGGCGGCCGGGCTGATGCAGCATGTTGAGCGCGATGCCCACTTTCATGGCGATTCTCCCTCGGCTTTGTTCGACGGCGCGTCAATCCTCGCGCTCGATCCCCGATCCTCGCGCAATCCATCGAGAGAGGAAAGCCCGGCCGTCGGCGTGGCGGCGATGCGCGTCAATTTGATCTACGGTCATATTTCGCTGAATATGTCGGCGCGACGCAAATAGAATGGTGAAATTAATCGGTATCACATTTTTGACAAGTTGATGTACTCCGAACACCTTAACCATCTTGTATAGAATTCGCCGCCGTCAGCGCAAGAATCTGCAAATACAACGTGACCGACGCACCAGCGACGCCTAAGCTTTGCGATCCTCATCCTAACGCTTCGGGACGAAATTTCCGGACGGATACTTTAAAGGAGGGAGCATGGCGGAGGGATTGGAGCGCCTGCGGCGGTTTGTGTGCCGGTTGACCGGCCTGGTCGATGGCGGCGCCGGCGAGGCGGAGATCATCGAGCGGGGAAGCGCCGCGCTGCGCGACCTCGTCGCCGCCGACGACTGGCTGCCGAACGAATTCGCCGAGCCTCACCCCGAGCAGTATCGCCAATACCTGCTGTATTGCGATCCGTGGGAGCGGTTTTCGGTGGTCAGCTTCGTGTGGGGTCCGGGGCAGCGCACCCCGGTCCATGATCACACGGTTTGGGGGCTGATCGGGATGCTCCGGGGCGCCGAGACCTCGCGCGACTATGCGAGAAACGCGGCGGGAGTGCTCGAGACCAACGGGATACAGCGGCTGCTTCCCGGGCAGGTAGCCGCGGTGTCGCCGCGGATCGGCGATATCCATACGGTCGAGAACGCGCTCGCCGACCGGGCCTCGATCAGCATCCATGCCTACGGCGCTAATATCGGCGCCGTCGCCCGCCATGTCTTTGCGGCGGAGACGGGCGAGGCGAAACCATTCGTCTCGGGCTACGCCAATCGGCTGACCCCTAACCTTTGGGATCGTTCGACCGAGACTCGGGCGCGACTTGGGATTTAGAGTGCTCGGCGTGATGCGGGAGAGGAGCACCCGATGAGCTGGAACGGCCACACCGTCGTCGACATGGATGCGCATATCCGCGAGCGCGCCGATCGGTTCTATCTCGACTACATCGACCCCGCGTACCGGGTGCCCTATCAGCGCCTGTGCGAGGCCGTCGCCAACCAGGAGAAAAAGGGCGACCGCTATGCCCTGTTCGGCAGCCGCACCGCGATCGTCGAACAGCTCGAAACCGGGCGGCCGTTGGGCGTGCGCGATACGTTCGGCCTCTCGGGGCGATCGGAGATGGAGCACGGCCGGATCGCGTTCCCGCCCGGACGGCGCGACGCGCTGCCGCCGATCCGCCACGAGGTGAACTGGGACATCAAGGCGCGGATCGAGGACATGGACCGCTCCTCCGTCGATATCGGCGTTCTGTTCCCGACCCATGTGTCGAGCTATTGCGCGTTGCGCGACGGCGGGTTCGAGAACGCGCTGTACCGCGCCTATCACCGCTGGGTGGCCGATTTCTGCGAGCAGGCGCCGACCCGGTTGAAATGGACCGTGGTCGCCAATATGCGCGACGTGGCGGCGGGGGTGGCGGAGATCAAGTATTGGGCGGAGCGCGACCCGAACCTGGTCGGGGTTTACGTCTCGCCGCAAGGCCCCGGCGGCAAGCTGCTCGACAATCCGGATTTCCATCCGCTCTACGACGCGGCGCAGTCGCTCGATCTGCCGATTCTCGCGCATGGCGGCACCGCCCGCCCGCCCTATGGGCCCGGCACCTTCGATCTCGACGGCGCCTGGTTCCTGTTGCACGCGTTCAGCAACCCGTGGGCCGGGATGGCCGCGCTCGGCGCGCTGATCGGCGGCGGCGTCTTTGAATTGTTCCCGCGGCTGCGCGCGGCGATCATTGAGACCGGCGGCGGCTGGATGCCGTTGGCGCTCGATCGGCTTGACACGCATTACCTGATGTCGCCGGGTCACGTGCCGAACCTGAAGCGGATGCCGCGCGAAGTGCTGGCTGAGGGCCGCTATTTCCACGGCATGGACAGCTGGGAGCGCTCGCTCGAATTCTGCATCGAGGAATTGGGCGAGGACATCTTTCTGTTCGCGTCGGACTGGCCGCATGGCGACACCGCCTGGCCCGAGGCAGTTCAGCAGGCGGCCGACCGCCCACGGCTGAGCGTGAGCGCCCAGCGCAAACTGCTCGGCGAGAACGCGATGCGCCTGTGCCCGCGGCTGCGGGGATAGGGTAAGGCGTCGAAGCCCGGACAAGCGCGCCGGTCCACGATTTTGACGCCGAGTGCCACTGCGAAATCCGCGGATCGCCGATGATCGGGCACCAGCCCGGACGGACGAAAATTACGCCAAACCAGGCATGTCTTTATGGCCGGGCCGCGGGACGCTATAAGATCATAGGATGAATTTGGGCAATCAGGAGAGATCGCCGTGAACGACGTAGCGACGACGCGGTACAAATGGGTGGGAACTCGGCCGATCCGTCCCGATGGAGTACCAAAGGTAACCGGCCGCGCGATGTACGGCGCCGACCTCAGCATGCCGGGCGCGCTTTACGGCAAGATCCTGCGCTCGCCGCACGCGCATGCGCGGATCCGCTCGATCGATACGTCAAAGGCGGCGGCCCTGCCCGGCGTCAAGGCGGTGATCACCGGCCACGATTTTCCCGACCACAAGTTCGAGTACATCGGCCCCGAGCGGGTCGCGGTCAATTTCTGGCATGTGACGCGCAACGTGATGGCGCGCGAAAAGGTGCTCTACGAGGGGCACGCCGTCGCCGCCATCGCCGCGACCAGCAAGGAGATCGCCGAGGAAGCGGCCGAATTGATCGCGGTCGATTACGAGGTGTTGCCGCATGTCATCGACGTCGACGACGCGATGAAGCCGGATGCGCCCTTGCTGTTCGATGACATGATCACCCGCGGGGTCGAGCCGACCCCTATCCGTCCGTCGAACATCTCGAAGCGCCTCGAATTCAGCATCGGCGACGTCGCCAAGGGCTTCGCCGAGGCCGACGTGGTCGTCGAGAAAGAGTTCAAGACCGCGGCGGTGCACCAGGCCTATATCGAGCCGCACGCGACGATCGCGCGGGTCGAGGCCGACGGCCAGGCCGAGTTGTGGGCGTCGAGCCAGGGACATTTCGTCGTCCGCGCGCTGACCGCGAGACTGCTCAACATGCCGATCGGTGATCTGCGCGTGACCCCGGCCGAGATCGGCGGCGGGTTTGGCGGCAAGACCGTGGTCTATATCGAGCCGGTCGCCACCTTGCTGGCGAAAAAGACCGGTCGTCCGGTCAAGATCGTGATGGGCCGCGACGAGGTGTTCAAGGCCTCCGGCCCGACCTCGGGCTCGTCGATGTGGGTCAAGATCGGGGTCAAGAAGGACGGCACGATCACCGCCGCCGAGGGCATCTTCAAGTTCCAGGCCGGCGCCTTTCCAGGCTCGCCGGTGATGAACGGCTGCCTCTGCGCGTTCGCGCCCTATGACATCGCCAACGCCAAGACGGTCGGCTACGACGTTGTGTGCAACCGGCCGAAATCGGCCGCGTATCGCGCGCCCGGCTCGCCGATCTCGGCGTTCGCGGTCGAAAGCGTCGTCGACATGTGCGCGAAGAAGATCGGCATGGACCCGATCGAACTGCGACTAAAAAACGCCGCCAAGGCCGGCACGACGATGATCTATGGGCCGAAGCTCGCCCATGGCGGCTACATCGAGACGCTCGAAGCGTTGAAAAACCACCCGGCCTGGAAGGCGCCGCTCGGCAAAAACCAGGGCCGCGGCGTCGCCTCGGGCTATTGGTTCAACGGCGGCGGCGAATCGAGCGCCAGCGTCCAGCTTAACGCGGACGGCACGATCCTGGTCGCCACCGGCAGCGTCGATGTCGGCGGGTCGCGGGCCTCGATGGCGCTGATGGCGGCCGAGACCTTTGGGGTCGACTACAACCAGGTGCGCGCGATCGTCGCCGACACCGCGTCGGTCGGCTACACTCACGTGACCGGCGGCTCGCGCGTGACCTTCGCCACCGGCACAGCCGTGGTCGACGCCAGCAAAAAGGCGATCGAGGAACTGCGCGCCCGCGCGGCGATGATCTGGGACGTCGATGTCGAAGGCGTGGTCTGGGAAGACGGTTTCGCCAAGCCGGCCAGCTCCAATGTCGGCGATTTCGCGCCGATGTCGCTGAAGGAACTCGCCGGCAAGGCGGGCGTGACCGGCGGGCCGATCACCGCCGCCGCCTCGGTCAACGCCGGCGGCCAGGCCCCCGGCTTCGCCAGCCAGTTCTGTGATGTCGAAGTCGATCCCGAGACCGGCAAGGTGACGATCCTCCGGTTTGTCGCGGCGCAGGATGTCGGCACCGCCATCCACCCCTCCTATGTCGAGGGGCAGATCCAGGGCGGCGTGGTACAGGGGATCGGCTGGGCACTCAGCGAGGAATACATCTATGACCGGCAAGGCCGCCTGGACAACGCCGGGTTCCTCGACTACCGCTGCCCGGTCGCCTCGGACCTGCCGATGATCGAGCCTTTGCTGGTCGAGGTGCCGAACCCGGCCCACCCCTTTGGCGCCAAGGGCGTCGGCGAGGTCAACATCTGTCCGCCGATGGCGGCGATCGCCAACGCGATCGACGGCGCGATCGGACGGCGGCTGACCGAATTGCCGATGTCGCCGCCCAAGATCCGCGCCGCGCTGGACGAGGCCGCGGACTAGCCGCCCGAGGGAATTGGCGATGGCCGGGCCGATCTCAGCCGAGACCAGCGCCCACGTCACGCTCTCGAGCGGGTTCAGCCGGCGCTATACCGGCGGGGTGCGCGAGTTCGAGATCAAGGCGAACAGCCTGCGCGGCGTGATCAAGGCCCTGGACAAGATGTATCCGGGGCTCGGCGAGCATCTCGAAGAGGAGACCACCGTCGCGATCGACGGCGCGATCCACGATTCGCCCGGCTATTACCAGAAACTGCGCGAAGGCAGCGAAGTGTTCTTCATCCCCAAGCTCGAAGGCGGGTAGCAGGCGCTACCCGCCTTCGCTGGGGCGCTACTCCGCCGCGACCGCTCGTGCCGTCTCGGCCGGCTCGAAATAGCGGCGGCCGGTGGCGCGCTGGTTTTCGTAGATCGAGCCCTGATGCGCGGCCGGCGGCAGGGGCATCCGCACCGGCGCGGGGGAGAGGCGCGGCGCCAGGCTATTCTCGCCGACCAGCAATTGGTCGTTGAACTTCTCGATCCCCTCCTTCAGGCCCAATAGCGGCCAGGCATCGGCCGCGCGGTACTGGTAGAGCAGGAACCGGCGCGCCTCGCCGGAGAAATTGGTCGCCGAGCCGTGCACCGCGCGGACATGGTGCACGGTCACCGACCCCGCCTTGCCGAGCAGCGGCACCGCGCGCGACAGATCGATATCGCAGGCGGCCGGGTCCATCGCGCCGCAGAAGCGGCCGTCGGGTCCGTGATGATCGTAGGTCGGGCCGAGATGGCTGCCCGGCACCACCATCATCGCGCCGTTTTCCATCGTCGCGTCGTCGATCATGATGCCGATCGCGGCGAGGTCGTCATTGGTGTGCGGATAGAACGCCCAATCCTGGTGCCACTCGACCGGCGCGCCGAACCCGGCCGATTTCATGTTGAGCTTGCCGCTGTCGAACCGCACCGTGCCCCACAAATCCTTGAGGATCGCGATCAGGGTCGGATGGCGGCTGGCGCGGAAATAGGCGTCGTCGTGCGCATGCGGGGTCTTGATCCGCCGCACCCGAGGCTCGGCCGTCGAATGCGAATCCTCCAGATCATAGATCGCGTCATTGGCCGCGATCGCGGCCGCGCGGTCGACAAACCCGTCGGTGACCCGGCGCAGCTCGGCGATCTCGGCGGCGGAAAAGACGTCGGGCACGACGATGTAGCCGTCGCGGCGATAGCTGGCGATCTGGGTGTCGGAAAGCATCGTTTTCTCCTTTATGCCGCGATCGGGTTATGCCGCGATCAGGTCAACAGCATCGGCTCGCCGCGCACGTACTTGCCGCGGCAGAACATCAACACCGGCTTGTCGGTATAGGCAAAACGCTCGACATGGCCGATGAAGATAACATGGTCGCCGCCGTAATGACGGAACTCGTTACGGCACTCGAAATGGGCGGCCGCGCCGACAATGATCGGCGCCCCCGAATCCGGGATGATGTGGTCGACATCGATGAATTTGTCGTCGCTCTGCTTGGCGAACTTGTTCGACAGCGGAATCTGGTCCCAGGCCAGGATGTTGACGACGAAATGCGATCCCGCCTGGAAGGCGGGCAGGCTCTGGGCGTAAAGCGAGCTGCTCCACAGCACCAATGGCGGGCTCAGCGACACCGAGGTGAACGAGTTCGCGGTCATCCCGTGCAATTTGCCGTCGCGGTCGCGGGTCGTGATGATCGTGACCCCGGTGGCGAACGAGCCGAGCGCGTTGCGCAATTCGCGCGCGTTGAACCCCTCGGCCGAGGTGCTGTGCACCACCGCCTCATGGCTGCCCCGATGCTCCGCCGGCGGTTCGCCAGGAGCGATGCTGGATAGTTGCTCTGACAAAGGTCGTCCCTCGAGTTTGCCCTAAACCGTTGCGTCGGCCGGCAGGCCGAGCGCGACGCGCCCGTACATGGCGCCATTGATGTCCCAGTTCAGCACGTAGTGGGCATTGGCGGCATGAACATCGCGAAACGCGCGCTGCAACGGGTGGCGTGCATAGATCGCGCCGCCCCCGGTCGCAGTAAACAACACGTCGACCGCCTTGGTACACAGGCTCGCGGCAAAGGCGCCGTCGCGGCGATAACGGGCGCGCTGTTCGAGGACCGGGGAGGTGCCTTCCCCGACGATGCGGGTCGCCTCGTCGCAATCGCCGAGCATGATCGCGCGGGCCGCGTCGGCCAATGCCGCCGCCTCGGCGACATGCACCTGCACCGTATTGAAATCGGCGATGTTGCGGCCGCTGTAATTGCTCAGCCGCGTGCGCGTCGTCGTCGTGAAATGCTCGATCGCCCCTTGCGCGATGCCCAGCGACACCCCGGCGATACAAAAGGCAAACAGGCTGATCGCCGGCAGTTGATACAATACCGACGGGTTGACCGCGCTACCCGGGTTGGGGCCGCCGCTGATCTGGTCGACCGCGAGGGAACGATAATCCGGAACGAAAACGTCCTCCGCCGTGACATCCTTGCTGCCCGTGCCGGAGAGGCCGATCACGTGCCAGGTATCGATGATTGTGTAATCGCTCTTTGGCAGCAGAAAGATGCGAGGTTCGACGGTGCCGGAATCCTCGTCCTGCGCGATGCCGCCGATCAGGTTCCAGGCCGACGGGTCGACCCCGCTCGAAAAACCCCAGCGCCCGGTCAGGCGGTAGCCGCCCGGCACCTTGCGGGCACGGCCGCGCGGAAAGATCAGCGCCGAGCCGATCAGATTGTCGGGGTCGTCGCCCCATACTTCGTCCTGCGCCCGCGGCGACCACATGCCGAGCAGCCAGTGATGGGCGGCGAGATTGGCCAAGACCCACGCCGTCGAGCCGCAACCCCGGCCGATGATCGCGACCAGCTCGACGATCGAGCGGAACGGCAATTCGCTGCCGCCGACCCGCGCCGGCTGCAGAATGCGGAACAGCCCGCTGTCGTGCAGGTCGGCGATCGTATCGTCGGGCAGGCGGCGCAGTTCCTCGGCCCGGGCGGCGCGCTCGCGCAGTACCGGCACCAGCGCCTCGGCGCGCGCGGTCAGCTCGGCAAGACTCGGCGGCGCGCCGGGGTGGCTCATCTTCGCGTCGACCATAGCGATCTCCCTCGCCGGCACCGCCAGCGGCACTGGTGTGCAACTCTACTCGCCGCGGCGCGGCTCGGCGAGATGGTGATTGATGCGGAGCCGCGGGATCGGCAATCCGGGACCGTTGGGCTGGAACCGACGGCCGAATTCGACGGGTTTGTCTCGCGCGCCGCGCTGGCTTATGAGTCGAGTGCCGTGATCGCAGCTCGGGAGGTTGGCGTGATCTACATGGTTGAGATGGATTTTTGCCACCCGTCGCGCGAGGCGGAGTGGAACGCGTGGTATCTCGACCACATCAAGGTATTGCTGACCGTGCCGGGCTTTCGCGCCTCGCAGCGGTTCAAGGCGATCGTCGACAACCCGTCGCCCTACCTCGCCCTGCACGAGGTCTCGGGGCCCGAGATGTTCGCCGGCCCGGCCTATCGCGGGCGCGGCGGGCCGGGTTCGGTCGGCGAATGGCACGATCTGCAGTCGAACTGGCACCGCAACCTGCTCGAGGGCGTCGAGGAAACGACCGAGGTGCCGTCGGACCGCTTTCTCCTGATGCTGCGCGACGCCCCCGAGGGAGAGGACGCGCTGACGGGCGGCACCACGGTCGAGTGGCTGAACGGGATCGGCCTCGACCTCACGGTCGCGCGCTGCGGGCTGGCGATCATCGACGACCCGGCGCCGCTGATGGGCCTGGCGCGGCGCGACGACCGGGTGCGCCTCTACCGCCCGATCAGCGGAAAGATCCTCGCCGGGGGATAGATTCGCTAGGTTCGTATGGTAGAAGGAACCGGAGAGCTGGTAGACAGGGATACCGATGGGCTTGAATCTCAAGAATAACGAGGCGCACGCACTCGCACGGGAACTGGCCGAACTGACGGGAGAGAGCATGACAGCGGCGGTGACCGAGGCCATTCGCCAACGGCTCAACCGCGTGCGTGTCGGGCGCGACAGCCTCGCCAACCGACTCCTCGCCATCGGCAGGGATTGCGCTGCCCACCTCAAGGAGCCGTACCGCTCGGTCGATCATGCCGAATTGCTGTACGACGAGCGCGGACTGCCGCGATGATCATCGATGCTTCGGCGGTGATCGCGATTCTCCGCGATGAATCGGAGGCCGTGGATTTCGCCGAGGCAATCGAGGGAGCGGCTCGACGCCGCATCTCCGCCGCGAACTTCCTGGAGGCGGCAATCGTTATCGACGGGAGCCGCGATCCGATCGCCAGCCGCCGCCTCGATGATCTGCTGCGGGAAGCGCAAATCGTCGTCGAGGCCGTGACCGAGTCTCAGGCGCGCATAGCAAGGGACGCCTATCGCGACTACGGTCGCGGAAGCGGCCACCCGGCGCAGCTCAATTTTGGCGACTGCTTCGCCTATGCCTTGGCCCGTGCAACCGGCGAACCGCTGCTGTTCAAGGGTCGGGATTTCGAAAGTACCGACATCACGCCGGCCTTGAGGTCGGCATAGCGCGATACGCGCCGAGAAATAGGGATGGGGAGTAGCCGCGATGATCATCGACACCCACGCCCATGTCGTGCCGGGGAGTTTGCTCGACGCGATGCGCGCCGAGAAACGGCTGTTTCCGTCGGTCCGGCTGCACGACGCCGCGGCGCCGCGCATGGAGTTTGGCGGCGGTGGGCCGGGGCGGCCGATCCAGCCGCGATTGCACGACCTCGCCCAGCGCCGCGGCTGGCTCGACCAGGCGCGGGTCGACCACCAGTTGGTCGGCGGCTGGACCGATGTCTACGGCTATGAATTGCCGGGTGCGGAAGGCGCTGACTGGGCGCGCTTCTACAACGAGCACATGGCGAAGGATGCGTCGACGCTGACCCGGCTCAGCGCCTTGGCGACGGTGCCGCTTCAGGATGGCGCGCTCGCCGCCAGGGTGCTCGAAGAGGCGCTCGATGCCGGGTTCAAGGGAGCGATGATCGCGACCCAGCCCAAGGGGATCGGCGGCAATCTCGACGATCCGAGCCTGAACCCGTTCTGGGAGGTGGCCTCGGCCCGCAACGCCGCGATCTTCCTGCACCCGCATTACATCTGCAGCGACGACCGGCTCGACGGGTACGATCTGATCAACGCGGTCGGCCGCCTCGCCGACACCACGATCGCGGTGGCGCGGTTATTATTTTCCGGCCATCTGACCCGCTATCCGGGGGTCAGCCTGGTGTTGTCGCATGCCGGCGGCGCGCTGCCCTACGCGCTCGGGCGGCTGAAGCGCAACCGCGTGATCCACGCCGAATACGCCGACCCCGAGGAAGGGTTCCGCCGGCTGTTTTTCGACACGGTGATGTTCGAGCCGCTCGCGCTGCGGTTTCTGTGCGATGTCGCCGGCGCGGACAAAATCATGCTCGGCTCGGATTTCCCGTTCGGTATCGGGGACCCGGACCCGTGCGGGATCGTCGACCGCACCGCGCTGACCGCCGCCGAACGCGCCGCGATCCTGGGCGAAAACGCCGCCCGCGTCTTTCATGTCGAGTGCACTTGCGGCGCGACGTAAGGGGGCAACGCGGGCGGGAGGTGATTGACGGCGGGCCGGCATTCGGCCATTTGTAGGCATTGGATTAGGGCTATCGCTGCTCTTGCAAAGGAGATGTCGCATGAGCGTTCAGGGCATGAACCACTTTACCGTGCTGAGCGACGACCTTGAGGTGACGAAGAAGTTTTATTGCGACCTGTTGGGCTTGGAGGTCGGGCCGCGGCCGAACTTCCAGTTCCCCGGCTGGTGGCTCTATTCCGGCGACACGCCGGTGTTGCATGTGATCCACCGCAACAAGCTCGACGTGGGTGCCGGGGTCATCGACCACATGGCGTTCACCGCGACCGACCTGCCCGGCACCGCCGCGAAGCTCGACAAGGCGAAGGTGACCTATGAATTACGCCGCCTGCCCCAGGGCGGCCCGCGCGCCGGGTTGTGGCAGATGTTCTTCGACGACCCGCATGGCGCCAAGGTCGAGTTCGACTTCGACAAGGAAGAGAAGGCCCCGGCCGGTCACGCCGCGGCGTAAGCCCACGCGGTCATCGCGAGCGCGGCGAAGCAATCTCGTGCCGCGGGAGTCTTGGACTATTGGGATTGCCGCGTCGCCTGACGGCTCCTCGCAATGACACGGATGAGTTACCCGCCGCGGCGGGCGTAGAGCAGAAACTCGCGGTTTCCGGCCGGGCCGATCACCGGGCTTTCGGTGAGCCCGATTACGACCCAGCCGGACCGCGCACCGATCCAATCGACGATCCGCTCGCACACGGCGCGGTGGATCGCCGGGTCGCGCACGACCCCGCCCTTGCCGACCTGGCCGGGACCCGCCTCGAATTGCGGCTTGACCAGCGCGACCAGCCCGGCCCGCTCGCCCGCCAATTCGAGTGGTGCCGGTAACAGGGTCGCCAGCCCGATAAAGCTCGCGTCGCAGGTGATCAGGTCGATCGGCTCGGCGATCGCGTCGCGGGTCAGATAGCGCGCGTTGACGCCTTCGTGAACGATCACGCGCGAATCCTGGCGCAGTTTCCATGCGAGCTGGGCGCGGCCGACATCGACGGCGTGAACCCTGATCGCGCCGCGCGCCAGCAGCACGTCGGTAAACCCGCCGGTCGACGCGCCGATATCGAGCGCGACGAGGCTGCTCGGGTCGATCGCGAAATGGTCGAGCGCGTGGGCGAGTTTGAGCCCGCCGCGCGACACCCAGGGATGGTCGCGGCCGCGCACCTCGATCTCAATGTCATCGAGGATTAATTCACCGGATTTATCGATCCGCCGCTCGCCCGCGTAGACCAGCCCGGCGAGGATCAGCGCCTGCGCCTTGGTCCGCGATTCGGCGAGGCCCTGATCGACGAGGAGCTGGTCAGCGCGGCGCTTGGCCGGCAATTCATGATCCCGGCGTCATCCCGGCCTTCGCCGGGATGACGGCATCGCTAGGCCCGCGCGGGGCGTTCGACGATTTCGCGCCCGAGCGCGGCCAAGGCGGTCGCGACGATGTGCTTGGCGTTGAGCCCGGCCGCGTCGTATTGCGCGCCCTGCGAATCGTGATCGATGAACACATCCGGGAGGGTCATCGTGCGGATCTTCAAGCCCTGGTCGAGCTGGCCGCTGCCCGCCAGGTAATGCAGCACAAAGCTGCCGAACCCGCCGATCGCGCCTTCCTCGACGGTTACCACCACCTCGTGCTCGCGCGCCAGCCTGGTGATCAGATCGATGTCGAGCGGCTTGGCGAAGCGCGCGTCGGCGACCGTGGTCGACAGCCCGTAAGCGCCGAGCTCCTGCGCCGCCTTCAGGCATTCCTGCAAGCGGCCGCCAAGGCTCAACAGCGCGATCTTGGTGCCTTCGCGGATGATGCGGCCGCGGCCGATCTCCAATGCCACGCCCTTTTCCGGCATCTCGACGCCGACCCCGTCGCCGCGCGGGAAACGGACCGCCGACGGCCCGTCGTCGATCGCGACGCAGGTCGCGACCATATGGACGAGGTCGGCCTCGTCCGCCGCCGCCATGATCACGAAACCGGGCAATGCGCCGAGATACCCGACATCGAACGACCCGGCGTGGGTCTGCCCGTCATTGCCGACCAGCCCGGCGCGATCGATGGCGAAGCGCACCGGCAATTTCTGGATCGCCACGTCGTGCACGACCTGGTCGTAGGCGCGCTGCAGAAAGGTCGAATAGATCGCCGCGAACGGCTTCATGCCGTCGGCCGCCATGCCGGCGGCAAAGGTCACCGCATGCTGCTCGGCGATGCCGACATCGAAGGTGCGCTTTGGAAATTTGTCGCCGAATAGGTTGAGCCCGGTGCCCGACGGCATCGCCGCCGTGATCGCGACGATGCGGTCGTCGGCCTCCGCCTCCTTGATCAGCGATTTGGCGAACACGCTGGTATAGGACGGCGGACCCGGCTTGCCCTTGACCTGAGCGCCGGTGACGACATCGAACTTGGCGACGCTGTGATACTTGTCGTCGGCCTGTTCGGCCGACAGATAGCCGTGGCCTTTCTCGGTCACGACATGGATCAGGACTGGGCCGCCCTCCTTGCTGTCGCGAACGTTTTTCAGCACCGGCAGCAAATGGTCGATGTTATGCCCGTCGATCGGCCCGATGTAATAGAACCCCATCTCCTCGAACAATGTGCCGCCGGTGACAAAGCTGCGGGCCAGTTCCTCGGCCCGGCGCGCCGCGATTTCGAGCCGCTTGGGCAGGTGGCGCGCGACCTCGCCGGCGAGATGGCGCAATGAGCGGAACGATTTCGACGACAATAGCCGCGACAGATAGGCGCTCATCGCGCCGACCGGCGGAGCGATCGACATGTCGTTGTCGTTGAGGATCACGATCAGGCGCGAATCCATCGACCCGGCGTTGTTCATCGCCTCGTAGGCCATGCCGGCGCTCATCGCGCCGTCGCCGATCACGGCGATTACGTCGCGGTGGTCGCCTTTGAAGTCGCGCGCCACCGCCATGCCGAGCCCGGCCGAGATCGAGGTCGAACTATGCGCCGCGCCAAACGGGTCGTATTCGCTCTCGGACCGCTTGGTGAAGCCGGAGAGGCCGCCGCCCTGGCGGATCGTGCGGATGCGGTCGCGCCGTCCCGTCAGGATCTTGTGCGGATAGGCCTGGTGCCCGACATCCCAGATCAGCCGGTCGTCGGGCGTGTTGAAAACGTAGTGCACCGCCACGGTCAGCTCGACGACGCCGAGGCCGGCGCCAAAATGGCCGCCGGTAATCGACACCGCGTCGATCAATTCGGTGCGCAGCTCGTCGGCGAGCTGGCGCAGATCCGACTCGGGCAGCCGCCTCAGATCGGCCGGCGTGTCGATCCGGTCGAGCAGCGGTGTCCGGTTGGAGATGTGGGCGCTCGGCTTTCCGTCCAAGGCTTGGCTCCTCACGTGCGGCGGTCAACGACAAAGCGCGCCACCTGGCGCAGAAGTTCGCCCCTTTGACCGAACAAATCAAGATGGGCCACGGCCTGGTCGACCAGAAGTTCGGCCTGGGCCCGGGCGCGTTCAACCCCGAGGATCGAGACAAAGGTCGCCTTGCCGGCGGCGGCGTCCGCCCCGACTGGCTTTCCGGTTTCCTCGGCGGAGCCGACGACGTCGAGCAGATCGTCGGCGATCTGAAAGGCGAGGCCGAGATCATGGGCATAGCCGCGCAGCGCCTGGCGCGGCTCGGCCGGGGCTTTGGCGAGAATCGCCCCGGCTTCGCAGGAAAACGCGATCAAGGCCCCGGTCTTCATGCGCTGCAACCGGGTGATCGCGCCGATGTCGAGCACCTGCTTTTCGGAGATCAGATCGATCATCTGGCCGCCGACCATGCCGGCGCCGCCGGCGGCTACCGCGAGGGCGGCGACCAGTTCGCATCGCACCGTCGGATCGCCATGCGCATCGGGATCGGCCAACAGCTCGAACGCCATCGTCAGCAGCCCGTCGCCGGCGAGCACCGCGGTCGCGTCGTCGAACTGCTTGTGACAGGTCGGCCGGCCGCGGCGCAGATCGCTGTTGTCCATCGCCGGCAGATCGTCGTGGATCAGCGAATAGGCGTGCACCATCTCTATCGCCGCGGCGACCTGCAGCGCGCAGCGGCGGGCGACGCCGAACAGCCGCGCTCCCGCGACCACCAACAGCGGCCGCAACCGCTTGCCCGGCGACAACGCCGAATAGCGCATCGCGTCGTATACGCGCGACTCCAGCCCCGGCGGCGGCGCGAGGTATCGCCGCAGCACCGCATCGGTCAATTCCACCGTCAACGCCGACGCGTCGGCGACGGACACCGGGTCCGGCCACAAATTCTCGGTCAAAGCGCCTCTCGCATCAGCATCGTCGCCAGCACCATCCGGTCCGGTTCAGCGGGGTGGTCAGTCGAGTTTGGCCGGCTCGATCGAGACCGCGCCATCGGGTCCGACCACGATCCGGTCGACCCGCTGCTGCGCCTCGGAGAGCTTTTGTTCGCAATGCCGCTTCAACCGCGCCCCCCGCTCGTAGGCGTCGACCGCCTCGTCGAGCCGCACCTGCCCGCTTTCGAGGCGGCGCACGATGCCTTCGAGCTCGGCCAGCGCATCCTCGAAGCTCATCGCCGCGATATCGCCGGAAACAACCGGATCGACCATCTCCACCCTTTGCCGGGTAACTGCCCCCGCCGCGTTCACACCGACATCAGAACGCGAACATGCGCCGCCGCGCTTGCCCCCAGCGCCCCCAGATCATAGCCCCCTTCCAGGGTCGAGACCACCCGCCCGCGCGCATGCCGCCGGGCGATGTCGAGCAGCCGCTCGGTGACCCAGGTGTAGTCGGCCTCGTCGAGCATCAGCTGCGCCAGCGGGTCGCGTTTATGCGCGTCGAATCCGGCCGAGATCAGCACCATCTCGGGGCGGAACGCGTCGAGCGCGGGGAGGATTTCGCGGGTCAGGCCGAGGCGGAACTCGCGCGAGCCCGACATCGGCCGCAACGGCAGGTTGACGATGTTGCCGACCCCGGTCTCGTGCGCCGCGCCGGTGCCGGGGTAGAGCGGCGATTGATGGGTCGAGGCATAGAACAAGCTGGGATCGTCGGCGAAGCGGGCCTGGGTGCCGTTGCCGTGATGGACGTCGAAATCGATCACCGCGACCCGCGCGAGTCCGTGCGCCTCGCGCGCCCGCAATGCGCCGACCGCGACGTTGTTGAACAGGCAGAACCCCATTGCCCGGTCCGGCTCGGCGTGATGGCCGGGCGGGCGCACCGCGCAAAAGGCGTTGTCGGCCTCGCCGGCGACGACCGCGTCGACCGCGGCGGCGACCGCGCCGGCGGCGCGCAACGCGGCATGGCCCGATTCGGGTGACATGATCGTGTCGGCGTCGATCCCGACATGCCCCGTCCGCGGCACCGCGGCGAGCAGGCGCTCGACAAAGCGGCGCGGATGCACCCGCGCGAGGTCGTCGATCGCCGCTTCCGGCGCCTCGCGGCGCTCGAGCCTCGAAAACTCGGGCTCGGAGAGCGCCGCCAATACCGCCTCCAGCCGCGCCGGCGATTCGGGATGGTGTGGGCCCGGATCATGGGCGAGGCAGGCGGGGTGGGTATAGAGCAAGGTCGTCATCGCCGAACCCGTTGGGTTGCCCAGCGCGATTGTCGCACACAACGGCGACCGAGCGACGGAATCATCGCCGCCGCGTCGCCAGGAACGCCAAGGTCAGCCAGCCGATCATCAACGCCGCGCCGCCGAACGGGGTCACCCAACCGACCCCGGGCGGCGCCTTGAACGCGAGCGCGTAAAGGCTGCCGCTGAACAGAACGATGCCGAGGGCAAAGCTCCACCCGGCGACGGCGGCGGCGCCGCGTCGCGGCTCGCGCCCCTGCGCCAAAGCGATCACCGCGACCAACGCGGCCGCGTGGACCATGCCGTAGAGCGCGCCGGTGCGCAGCAGTTCCGCCGTCTTGGCCCCGGTCCCGGCATGCGCCGCGAGCATCCCGGCGACGATCGCGGCGAATCCGCTCAGCCCGGCGATGGCGAGCCAAACCTTGGTCATTTCCGCTGCTTCCTTTCGCACAATATCGTGCGGTAAAGCGCCAGGGTCTGCCCGGCGACAATGTTCTCGGCGAATTCGCGCTCGACCAGAACGCGGCCGGCACGCCCCATCGCCTCGCGCCGGGCGGGATCGCCGGCGAGCGCGGCGATCGCCTCGGCGAGTCGCGCGACATCGCCCGGCGGCACCAGAAGCCCGGTCTCGCCGTGGCGCACCACCTCGCGGCTGCCCGGCATGTCGGCGGCGACGATCGGCCGCCCGCAGGACGCCGCCTCGAGCAATGCCTTCGGCAGACCCTCGCCATAAGTCGACGGAAACACCGCGATCGCGGCGTCGCGCCACACCGTGCGCACATCCTCGACCCGGCCGAGCCAGGAGACGCCGGGCGCCGCGGTCAGCGCCGCCAATTCGGCCTCGTTCAGCGAATCGCGGTTGTCCGGGTCGGTCGGCCCGGCCAGCACCAGCGCGATCGCCAACTCTTGTCCGCGCAGACGGCGAATCGCGGCGGCGGCGTCGAGCACGCCCTTGCTCCTCAGCATGCGCCCGACCAGCGCCACCGTGACCTCCGGCCCCCGCGCATCGGTTCCCTGGGGCATCGGCAGCGGCGCGAAATGCGCGGTATCGACGCCCGAGCCGCGGATCAGCGCGATCCGCGGCGGGTCGATCCCCATCCCGATCAGCGCGGCCTCATCATCCGGGTTCTGGGCGATGACCCGGCTCCCGCGCATCGCCAGACGGAGTACGCGGCGCAACGCCAGCCGGCGTGGCCCGGCGAACGGACCGGTTCCGGTCAATCCCGAGCCCAGCCCCATCACCGCCGCGACCGGCGCCGGAGCCGCCGGCCGACGCCCGAACGCCAGCCGCGTCGCGAGCTTGCCGAACAGCACGGGTTTCAGCGCGACATGGTGCACGATGTCGGGGCGCTCGGCGCGATAGAGCCGGGCGATCTCGGTCAGCGCGCGCGCCGCGCCGATCACGCCGCCGCCGCGCCGCCGCCAGGACAGCGGCCGCAACGCGAACCCCTCGTCGCGGATGCGCTCGCCATGCGCGCGCACCCGGGCGGCGACGACGACATCGAACCCGGCCGCGCGCGCCGCCCGCGCCACCGGCAGCCGGTGCGAGCAGAAATACCAATCCTCGGTCACCAGAAAGAGCAGCTTCGGCCGCATTCCGCCCAGGCATGGCGGCACGGATTCGATCGCGGCGGGGTCGAGGAATGGGTCGGAAGTCAATGCGCTGCGCACACGCAAGGAGTGGAGTACGGGGTTGCCTCGCAACCGCGTCCTCTTTAATCCATCGGGCGGTTATTCGCTCGCGGAAAGCGCGATGGCGGGGCCGGAGGACGGCGAGTGGCGCGCATCCTGGTGACCGGCGCGGCGGGATTTATCGGCCGGGCGCTGTGTCCCCTGCTCGCCGCGCGCGGTCACGCGGTGATCGCCGGCACGCGGGAGGCGGTGTCGTCCGTTGGGCCGTTCCCTGGACCGTCCCCTGGGCCGCTTTCCGCTGGGATCGAACCGCGCCGGCTCGGCGAGATCGGACCGGACACCGACTGGTCCGGCGTGTTCGACGGGATCGACATCGTCATCCACCTTGCGCAGCGCGCGCACGGCAAGAGCACCCGCGACGCGCTGAGACGCGAGGTGCGAGCGGCGGCGAATCTCGCCCGCGCCGCCGCTTATGCCGGAGCCCACCGGATCGTCTATCTCAGTTCGATCAAGGCGATGGGCGAGGCGACCCCGCCGGGCGCGGCGTTCACCGCCGAACAAGCACCACGGCCGGAGGACGCTTACGGCCGCGCCAAATTGGCGACCGAGCTGGCGCTCGCCGACATTGCCTCGGGCACCGGCATCGATCTCGTCGTGATCCGCCCGCCGCTGGTCTACGGACCGGGGGTGGGGGCCAATTTCGCCGCGCTGATCCGCCTGGCGGCGAGCGGGCTGCCGTTGCCGTTCGCCGGGCTCGATAATCGCCGCAGCCTGATCTGCGTCGAGAATTTGTGCGACCTGATCGCGCGGGTCGCCGGCCACCCCGGCATTTCGGGCCGCGTATTGCTCGGCCGCGATGATCGGGATTGGTCGACTCCGGCGTTGATCCGCGCGCTCGTCGCCGCGCTCGGCCGCGAGGCAAGGCTGTTTCGCGTGCCCGAGCTTGGTTTCGCGCTGTCGCGCCGGGTGCCCGGGATCGGCCCGCCGCTCGCCCGCCTGACCCAGTCTCTGGCGATCGATGACGGCGCAACCCGCGCGCTGCTCGGCTGGGCCCCCCCGATCGCGGCCGAGGCGGCACTGACCGCGACCGTGCGCGCGGTCGCGGCGAAACGCTGATCCCTGGGATATCGGGGCCGCGCGTACTATATCGGTGAGCCGACAGCATCCTTGCCGAGAGACCGCCCGTGCCCAGCTTTGACATCGTATCGCGCGTCGACCTCGCCGAAGTCGACAACGGCATCGCCGGCATCACCCGCGAGATCGGCACGCGCTTTGACTTCAAGGGCAGCAAATGCACGATCGAGCGCAAGGAGGGCGAGATCACCCTGCTCGCCGACGACGATTTGAAGCTCAAGCAGATGCACGAATTGCTCAAGGTGCACCTGACCAGGCGCAAGGTCGACCCCGGCGCGCTCGAGTTCAAGACGCCGGAAAAGGCGTCGGGCAACACGATGCGCCAGACCATCGCGCTGCGCCAAGGCGTCGGCACCGACCTCGCCCGGCAATTGATCCGCGAGGTCAAGGACAGCAAGCTCAAGGTGCAGGTCGCGGTCCAGGGCACCGAAATCCGCGTCACCGCCAAGAAGCGCGACGATCTGCAGGCCGCGATCGCGCTCATCCGCGGCCTCAAGCTCGACCAGCCGCTGCAATACCTGAATTTCCGCGAATAGCCGGCGTCGCGGTCGCGCCACGCCGGCGCGCCCTTGGCTGTCGCCGCCCCTGCCCCCCGATCGGCGCTGGCGCTTGATCGCGACGGGATCTGCCGCTATCTAGGCGGCGGCCCCTTGTCCCCTTCGTCTAGAGGCCCAGGACACCGCCCTCTCACGGCGGCAACACCGGTTCGAATCCGGTAGGGGACGCCAACACTTAGCAGAAATCAGACCCTTCCCTGTCCCGCTTCTGTCCTGCCTAGCTTTCGGCGGTCCAAAATACTTTGTTGGTTGGAGCGCCCGCGTCGCCGCAGCGCGATACCAATTTGTAATCATGCTCCAAGTAACATCCCTCACCGGCCGCCGACCCGCCCAACAAGGAATCATCATGACCAAGGGTCTCCTGACTTTCATGGGAGTTTTGATTCTGGCTTTCGTGATTGCCATGGTGGCGGCGGGGCTGGCCGGCGAAGACCCCCAGCGGCGCGCCGAAGAGGACGCCTACCAACCTCCTGCCGGCGACTACCGGCAACTTATTAAGAGGTCTGACGGCTCCACATATTTCTACCGGGCTGTCGCGAAGGCAAGTGCTTGCAGGGAGCCAGCACAAAACCCCCTGGCGGTAGCGGATTGCCTGGCTTACTGGAAGCTCACCGGTAAGACCCGCTAAACCGGGCGGCTTTGTTGTAGCGGAGGGCCGTTCGATTTGGCGGCCTAGGCTGATTTTGTGTAGGGAAGGCCGTACAGTGGCCTCTTAGCCCGGCGGGTACTTGGTAGCTCCCGTACCCCGTTCCCTAGCCTACACGGCCGCCGCTCGCGGCCTCGCGGTCTAGGCCGCCACTCTCAGGAACAGCCGCCGGTCGAATGTCGAACGGCCACCCCATCTCATGTTCATCTCGTTGCGCAGATGGGCGCTGGCCGGGCCGCCGTAGAAGTCGAGCCATACCTTGCAGCGGTGCGTCGTTAGAACAACCTCGTCCACCTCCGCGCCGGGGTAGGTGATGCGATGGCGTTTGTCGCACCACGGGCAATCCCATTCCAGCGACCAGCCCTTGCGCCGCGCCGGCAGCGTGTAGAACGCACCGGGCAGGACGCAAGGGTTGCCCGGCCGGTAGTCGGGCGGCGGGCTTTCGAGGCTGTAGGTCATGTCCATGGTCGCGATCACCCGCCTACAGTGCAAAGCCGTTAAGCCGCACTTCAATTGTGCTGGAAGGGTTGGCTGCGGCTGAAATCGAGTAGCCGATCAACTGGTCTGCCTCGACGCCCGTAACCAGATGGGCCGTGTCGTCCCAATATATGGCGGCACCGACTCCAATGGATTCCGCCGATACCTTCGCCATGGTGAAGACTCCGACCATCGCGATAACGACTTCGGTGCCTTCGGCAGCGTCGCCAGCGGCAACACCGAACAGCTTGCCGTACAGCACACCATCGCCGCTGCTGACGGCATAGGGGCTGGCGGCAATCGTGATGAAATTGCCGGGTTGAATGTAATTTTGCATGGCTCAGAGTCCTTTCGAGGTTTGGAATTTGATGGTCTTGACCGGCGGGCTAGCCCCGGCGAGCGCGGCATCGGCAGCCGCAAGAGCGGCCTTCATCTCCGCGTCGCTGCGGTATTCGACTTCCTCACCGCTGCTGTCCCGCACCCGGCGCACGCCCCTCATACGCGCCTTAACCAGCGCGTCGCGCCATGCCTGAAGGTCGGAGGGCGAGACAGCCACGGGCTAGGCTCCGGCGTTGGTGTAAGCGCCGACGTATGAGATGACGCCCGCCCCAAAGTGATCGACGACGCGCAGTTCCACGCCCAACACCTCCCAACCCTGGCGGCTGTCCACTTGCGGCCCTTCGCGCCCATTGAGGTAGGCGTATTCGAGCACCGGGGCGTTGGCCGGATCAGCCCACAGATACCAGCGGGTGCCGCTCAATCGCGGTTCCACAAGCGGTTCCAAGGTGCCCTGAAGCGGGTTGGCGTCGGCGGCGGTGGCCGGGTAGACGGTTGCAATTTGCTGCCGGGCGACGAATTCTTTGCTGGCGGGCACCAAGAGGTATCGAGGCACGACATTTATCGGCGTCTGCCCGTCCAACCCTTTCTGCGACCGCATCGCCAACACCCCGGCGCTGATGGTGGTGGCATCGATTGCCGCACCCGACGCGCTGGCGTTGTGATGGTTCGCCGCGTTGAACAGATTGAAGCCATCCGACATGACCGGGCCGAGTCCGGCGTTGCTGGTCAGCAGAGAAATCAGCAGGTTGTTTTCGGTCTGCCCGGCGGCCTCGCCCATCGCCGCAGCCGTCCGGCCGAATGCGCCCAGGTCATCGTTCTGAAGCGCCTGTAGGGTAATCGAGACTATGCGAGCGAAAGTGGCTATGCGGTAACTTTCGTCGCTCTCGGTGAAGCCGCCTTGCGTGATTTCGCCGTGCTCTTCGACCTTTTCGAGCAGCGGGGCTTCGCTAATCCGAACCCGATGCAAGTCGCGGAAGTCGGCGGCCGTCGTTTGCCGGGCGAGGATTTGCCGTACGGGCGACTGAGCCGCCGTGTAAGCCGGCAGGAGCAGCCGGTTCGTCGTATCCGTCAGCAGCGCCGGCAGGTCGCTTGTGGTGAGGGCGCGGGTAATCAGCTCGGTAACGTTCATCGTGAACGCGCCGGCCTCGCCGCGCAGCGACAGCAGCTTTCGGAGCGTCATATGCAGCCCATCGTTGGCGAACTCGCGGGCGTCATCCGGCAGCGTGCCCGGTGCGCCGAGGCGGTGCGCCAGTCCGGTTGCCGCTCGCGTGCGGATCACGGCCGGATCGTCGCCCGAGACGCCAATCTGATACGCTCGCGGCAGCGGATGGCTGCGCCGGGTCATCTCGTCAAAGAGCGCCGTGCGGGCTTGCTCGACGGTCGCGGCCCGGTCGATAAGCGAGTCCGCGAATGACGGTGCGAGTCCCGCCGCAGCCGTCAGCGTGCGGATTTGCCGGTTGGTTTCGGCCACGGTGTTGGGTTGGGGATCGGGCATGGGATCGCTCCGCAAGAGGGCAGCCGGATCGGCCGGACTCGGGGTTAGGCTGGTTTCGTGGATCGTGTAGCGGGTCGCGGTGCGCTCGCTGTGGCCGTCGCGCCACTCGGAAACGCGGTAGCCGATGCTGACGCCCGACAGCGCGCCGGCCTCAATTAAGGCAAGCGCCGAGTCGTTGGTGATATGCAGCGTCGCGCGAACCTCGTCGGCCTCGCTGCGGACGTTCTCGACATAGCCGAGGATGTCGGCAATCGAGCCGGTGCGATGCCCGTCCAACACCGGCAGCCGGGTCGTATGCAGGCTGAACGCGCCGGCCTCGGTCGAAAGCCGTTCGCTGAACTGCCGGCCGCTGCTGTCGCGCCGCTGTACCGCGTTGCCCGCCGAGACAAGGGTTGCCTCGACGGTGCGCTGTTCGCGGTTGAAAGAGCTTGGCGCGAGCATCGCCCGGCGGGTCAACAGCACGTCGGTCGAATGGCGCGTAAAAAGCTTGTTGGTGGTCATTGCGGCGGCCTCTGCTGAGGTTGTGGTTTCGAGAAATCCAAGCCGAGCGAGGCTTCGCGCTGCCGGTCGGCGGCGATTTCGGCGTCCAAGGTTTCGACCGAATACCCGCGTTCTGCGACCGCTTGCCTTCGGCTCTTCAGCCCGGCGGCGATCAACGTCGCCTCGGCGTCGGCGTCCTTAGACGCATCGACGCTCTCCCACGTCGGGCCATAGAATTCGACCGCTAGCCAGGCTTCCGCGTCGCCGTCAAAGCTTCGCAGGTTGAGGCGGCCCGACAGGATTTCGAGCATCAGCCAGCGCCGCCAGACGGCCCGCAGCAGCATCGGCACAAGCTGATGATGCTGAAACCGTTCGACTCGCCTTTTCCAGGCCAGCCGGGCGGCGCGGAGCGAGCTATAATTTGCAGCCGACAGATCGCCGGTGACGATGTACTCGGGCACCCCAAGTCCGGCCGCGATGCCGCGTAGGCTGAGCTTGGCTTGCTCGATGCCGCTGTGCTGAGACTGCGGCGACGAAAACTGCACCGAATAGCCGCTGGGAAGTACCCGAAGGACTCCCGGTTCCAGGGAAGCATTTAAGAGGCTGCCGGTTTGCGTGCCATCTACCGGCAGCGCCCCAGTCGAATTCTGATCGACCACGAAGCCGCAGTGCATCGCGGCCACTTTTGCGCCCACGAGCAAAGAGTCGGTCAACTGGCTAAGCTCGTTTAGCCCGAGAAGCACACTTGCTCCCCACGGGATACCCCGGATGCTGCCGATAAACGGCGGCCGGAATAGGTGAAGAACCTCGCTCGCCGGCACGCGGGCGGATTGCAGCGCGAGGCTGAGGTTCGGGCCATCCTGCGGGCGCAGCCAATACGCGATCCGGCTGCCGGCCGTATCGAATTCGATCCCGTTGACGATCCGAGCCCGGCCAAGGTCGCGAGTCATGCTGTTGTCGAGTTGATCGGCGTTGAGAAGCCGCAGGCTGAGTTGGCCGGCCTCGGTGACGCCCATATGCACCAAGGCTTCACCATCAACGGCCGTGGATTGGACGGCGCTCGCTTGCTGGCCGTAGAAGTCGGTCAAGCCGTCAGCGTCGGCGCGGTCGCACCATCGGCTGAATCTCTCGGCGGCGGCGGCCCTGAAGTCGGGATCGGGAGCCATGCAGTTCGGCGTGATTCCCGTGCCGACTGCGGCGTCTACCCAACCGGCGATCCCGTTGCCGAACCATTGGTCGTTGACGAAGGCATGGCGGCTGCGCTGCCGCGTCGTCTCCAACCCCGCGACGGTGCTGCCGCTCCAATCGAACGGGCTGCCCGTACCGACAGGCGCTCCCCACGGCCGGTTGGGCGAGCCGGCCTCCAATGAGCGCGTGAGCGACAGCCGGGCCGATGACTCCCGGCCGCCGCTCTTCGCGTTGTCCGGCAACTGAGGGGAAGCCGGACGCGAAAATAAAGCCTGAAGCCGCTCAAACATCGCGATCGGCCTTCTGGAAGGCCTTGGCTTGATCGAGGCATTCCTTGACGGAAACGAACATGGCCGCGCGCCAATTGGTGCGTTTGACGATTGCAGCCGGGGAGCTTCCGCCCTGAACCCGGTCGAGTGCCTGATTCAGCACCCGAATGACGAAGGCCAGATCGTCGCGCGGCGCGTTAGGCATTAGTGGCGGCTCCGCTCCCGCGCCGCACGAAGTGTCGGGGCGAACCGCAACAGCGCCAGAGTCAGGTTTATGGTGATGTCGGCCCGAGGCAGAAAGCCCGGCGGCAGAAAGCGCGACAGATCGCCCTGCGGCGCATCTGCGAAGTGAACGGCTGCGAGCAACTGGCGCTGATTGGTCTGCTCATCGACGAAAAAGGCGAGCCGCAATGCCCAGCTTTCGCCCCGGTCAGCGCCAACCATCGCTGCGAGGATGGGGCTGACATTTTCGGGAATGAAGCCCGGACGCGGGTTGCTCGTCTCATTCCACGCGTAGCAAGCGAGGCTCACCGCCTCCATGATCGCGCTTTCGCGGATGCCGGTATCGATCACCGAAAACAAAGTTTCAGCGACGGCCAGATCATCGATGCCGTAATAGGCCGGACTGGTCTTCGTAGCGTCCGGGGCGAAGCGGCGATGGATGTAGCCGCGTTGCGCAAGGTTCTTGAAGCGGTTATGCACGTCCTGCACGTTCTCTTCGGGCCGCTTCAGAAAAAGCGCGGACTCCTGCGACGTGTAATTCTCGACGTGGCTTAGTGACCGGTAGAAAATATCGGGCCGAAGGTCTTCATTTTTCAGAGAGATATCGACTTCAGACATGGGGCAGACTCCAGGCAGGAGTTGAATTACCTGAAGAGTATGCCTGAAGTATGACTTCGAGTCAAACTGGCCGAAAGCCGCCGTTCTTACATTCGGCCTTTCTCAAGCCATGCCGAGCGGATAACCGTGGGGAACGGTTGTGCTACCGGATTTCCTTTCAACTCTTCCGATCTCCGAGCGGGATCAACGTTGATCGCAGCCTTGGCCGCGAGGGCGTACACGCTGGCGTCAAGCGCCTCGGCGAGCCGGCCGGGGATGCGCTCGAACCGACGCTCGGGCCGCCCTCTGACATACCGGACGACGCTGCGCTCGCTGATAAGCTGAAGGTAGAAGCTTTCGGGCAATTGGTCGCTGAAGCGGATGCCCGAACGCTGCGCCAGCCGGTCGAACAGCCGGGTTTTGATCCCGTCGACTCCTACGATCTGGAGGGCGCGAGCGCGGCGGGATGCGGTCGGGGTAAGGGCTGGCCTCCCGAGACCGGGAGCGCCTTTCCCTGGCACCAAACGAAAGTCGCGGTTGCCCGAACAGAACGCCATGACACGATCCATCATCCGGCCGTCGCCAGCGTCTATACAGGTCACGTCGCGGCCGATCTGGCGGCCCAACGGGTGCGGGTAGCGTTCGGCTAGCAGGTCGCGCAGATCGCTCCATACGGCGTCGGCAAGCGGGTCGCCGATCAACACGGAATGGTCTAGCCAGTGCCACTCGTCTGCGCGGGTGTGGCCGATGGTGACTATTTCGAGTCGGTCGCCCTGGCAATCGACTCCACTGGTAAGGCTCAACACGTCGGCCGGGATGGCGTCGAGGCCAATCGGCTCGGCAAGCGCCATCAACTCGGCGGCTTGAATCGGGTCGTCTTCCTCCGTCTTCCATACCTCGCCGAGCACGGTGTTGATCCACGGGCGCAGCAGATGCGGGTTGCGCTTGGCCGTGACGAATTCGGCGGCGAGGGCAGGCCAAGCGCAGGCAGGAAACAGGCTGACGAGCGCCGACAATTTGAAGCCCGCGTGTCCCTTGAATGGCGCGGTTGCGCGCCAGCGGCCAGCCGCAACCATGCCGGCTTTGTGCTCGGCGTCGCTGTGATAGACGCCGCAGGACGGGCAACACCACTCTGCTTCCTCCGGTTTGCCTTCCGGCCACTGAATGTCAGCCCACTTAAGCTCGGCGAAGGCACCGCAGGACGGGCAGGGGCACTCGAAAACTCGCTTGTCGCTATCCTCGTATCGAGCGGCGATGGCGCTGTCGCTTGTGGTCGGAGTCGAGCCGGCGATGATGCGCCGATCACCAAACGATGTTGTGCGACGCTCGGCGAGCGCGACCGGGCTGCCCTCGCCGGTAAGCTCGTAGCCGTCGATTTCGTCCAACAACAGGATGCGAGCCGAGTGCGCCCGCAGGTTACGCGGCGAGCGAGCGGAGACGACGCGCAAGCTACCGCCCATGAAGCGTCGGAAGAGCATCGTATTGCGGCTCGTTTTGCCGCTTTCCGGGCCGCCTAGAACGTCAGCCAGGGCCGGGCTGACGGCGAAAACGCTTTCGATCTGCTGAACCATAAACGAACGGGCGTCATCATCGACGGGCAACACTGCGAGGATCGATGACGGTTCGACCACGGTGTAGTGGCCGCAGATCGCGGCGAGCAATGTGCTGTAGCCGGTTCGGGCTGCCTTTAGGACGCTGATTCTCTCGTTCCGAGGGTCTAGCACCGCGTCGAGAATGTCGCGCTGATAAGCCCATAGGGCGAGGCGGCCCGGAACGGCGCTGAGCCCGGCCGGGAGATAGATGTTTTCCTCAGCCCAATCGCTGAGCCGTTGGGGCGGGATCGGCCGCCACAAGGGGAGCAACTCGCCGAAAAGGGCTTCTGTCTGGTTCATAGCGCGTCTTCGGCGAGGGCGCTCAGCGCCTCATCCAATTCCTTTTCCAGCCAAACACCGAACTGCGGCTGGCCGGGGAACGCACCACGGGCACGGGCCGGCAGTTGCAACAGCCGCGTTCGGGTCGTGACGATCATGTCGGCCACGCGTGCTCGCACGTCGTCGGCTTTGAGCAGGCGGCCCGCAGCAACTAAATTTTCACGCTCCACTTTCTCGGCTTGCGCCATCTTGAGCCGAGTGTGAGCGGCGTTAGGGGTAGGATTGGCCATTGTCAGATGTCCTATATGACCAGTGACAAAGAGTGGAATTTGCGATTGTCCTCAGCGGTGTCTCTTGTGATCTCCACGCCCCCGATGACGGCCGGGCCGCCGGAAGTACCTTGGATGGTGTCAGACCATCGGTATGTCGCACCCTCTTGTGCCCATCAGGGGCGTAGCCGTAGCCGCCGTAGCCACCCTTTAGGGTGTGGCTACGGCTACGGGTGCGTAGCCGGGTATTGGCTACGGCTTGGCTACGCTGGCTACGCTTACGTCTAAAGCTCTGATATATCATCGAAAACCTCACCAGTTTCTTGGCTACGCTCCACCCTGTGGTCGCGGATGACGACCAACCCTTTGCTGACCAACGCATCCTTGGCTTTCTTGAACTGCGCTCGCTTCGCATCCCGCTTTTCGGCGTCCGTCACCATGTCGGATTCCAGGCAGGCATCCCGCCAGTGTGTGAAATTCATCCCTCGGTGCGGGATCAGATCGAACGCGGCTTGCTGCGATGGCGTGAGCTTCACCGTGACCGTGGCCGTCTCGCAACGCCACTCGCCATTGTCGAGATAGACATTGATCGGGCGGAAATCTTCGCGGTTGTCGGGCGAACGCTCGCGGGCTTTGGTAAATGCCAAAGTGAAGGCGACATCAAACGGCGAAACTTTGATCCGCTTTAGTTGGGCAACCACGTCTAGCTGCCACTCGCGCGTGCTGTCGCCGTACCCGCCCAAGGCTTCATTCTTGCCGGTATGGTGTACCCATAGCTGGCCGATAGCTTGCGATGTCAGTTTGCGCGCCCACGGTAAGACGTTCTGCCAAGCTTCCGGGTCTTTCAGATCGCCGGGAATCAGAGCTTGAATGTTATCGAAGACAATCAGGTCTAGTTTGCCGTAATCCTCTTCGATCTTCTCTATAAGTTGATCGATGAATGCCTGCCCCTCTTCAGTATTTAGGGGTTGCGTATCGGGAAAGTCTTCGCGGTTGAAGGCATGAAGACTTACTGGCTTGCCAATCTCTATAGCCGCATCCCGTAATCGCCGCTTGAATACTCGCGCGGACATTTCGCCATCGATATACAGAACGCGACGAGGGCGGCCACAACTGCGCCAATCGAGAAAGTCATAGCCGCCGGCTATCGCGGTTGATGCAGCGAGCGCAAATTTAGTTTTTCCGATTCCAGTGGGCGCTATGACCAAAGCGCGCGTGGTTGTGGATATGACTTCGCCGAGCAAGTTATCGGGCGGCGGCAGATCGCGTTTTTCCCATTGATCGAAATCGAGCTTCTGTAGATCGATATCGTATTCTTTGGTCTTCAGCCATTCGCTGTGCCATTTGACCAGCAATCGCGCCGTAACCGGATCGCCGTCATTGCGACCGCAGCTATTCCAAAGCTTGTCGAACCGCCAGTTTTGATGCTTGCCGGACTTTGCAGACCAATCGAAAGCGATATCGTGGCCGCGATCAGAACCGCCGGTTTGATGATGGATCGCCATGACGCCATCGCGCCAATCGTCAAACGGCAGATCATCGTTGGGGATATCCTGCATCATGCCGTCAAGCTTGGCGGCGCTGATATCGTCTAGCGGCTCGCTGTTGACGTGTAGATCGTCATCGCCGTCGCGCGGCTCGCGCTCTAACCGTTCCTCTTTAACGAGAGTCCAGCCTGCGGCCTTGGCGCGCCGATCAAATTCCGCCGCCGCTTCCCTGGCCTTGGCTTCCGTTATGATCGCGAGCTTGGCGCGGGCGACCGCTTGCAGGTTTTCGCCCGTAACCGGCCACTTGTAAGGCTTTTGAGTGTCGGGATGGATATGGTGGGCGACGAATTGTTGACCACGCCCCAGCACCTCTAGCCGGACTTCCCGGCTCTGTTTATCGCGCCATATGCTAGACGTGACTTTGCGGAACGGCGCATCCGTTTGGTAGGTGAGAAGCGTCTTAGGTGCCCGGCCTTGCCGTTCCAGCCCGTAGCCAACGTGAAGCTCGCACCATTTGACCATGCCGGCCACGAAGGCCGGATCGTAACAGTCAATATCAATCGCTGGCGTGTAGTCGGTTCGGATGCCAACGCCGTATCTCTTAAACCGGCCGGCGATCCATTCGTCGAGTAGCTTCCTGTCAACCTTGACGGTTCGCCAGCCCTTCAAATTGGGCCACTTGCCCCCTGGCCGGATTGGGATGATGTCATAGCCGTTTGCGAGCAGACTCGGCCCGTAGTCGGCAAGAAACGAGGGCATGACCGCGACCTGATCAACTTTGTTTTATAGGGCTTGCTCGCGCTCGATCTGTTCGAGGTATTCGAGCGGCTGAGTCAGGATGATGCGTGCTCTCTGCGGCCCATTGCCGTGCTTGACCGTGCGAAGCTTGCCCTCGCTAATCAGTACATAGACCATTGCGCGCGACAGCCCGACAGCCTTACCCCATTCTTCGGGCCGCCAGCCGACCTTGCCCATTTCGATAACTTTAGCTTCAAGCATGATGCCTCTCCGTCCAAAGAGGCCAAACCATGTATAGGGATACAATCCTTCGCGAAAGTGACAATTATTCGGTCAATTCGGCTAGTTAGAGTCACCCCTTTCTGAAAAATGCGCGCCGGCTCTCATCTGCGAACTGCGGTTCTAGCTGCGCCTCAGCCTTTCTCGCCCGAAGGTACTGCCGTTTAATGTTGTCGATTTCTTTCCCGTCTTCAGCGGCCACGGCTCTATAGGCTGCCGCCGCGCTGCCATGCTCGGCGATGGCGGCTTCAACCCGCTTGACTATGGCTTGCGATGCCCGAGGTTGCGGCGGTTCCTGCGTTGATCGCGGTAGCAGTTGACACAACAGCCGCGCGGCGCGCCGCTGTAGGTAGGGCGAAGCTCGCCCTCCTAGCAGCGCGGCAATCATCTCATCGTTCTGCCGCTGCTCTCCTGCAAGCTCATCGGCTGCAAGCTGCCCGGCAACGGTCGTCCCCTGTCGTGGCCGGCTCACGCCCGCCCCTCCCCAATCTGCACTACGGTTGCAACCGGCGGGTCGACTCGCATCATTGATCGCCGCACCATCTCATCCGCGTGGTGCGCGATGGCCTCGGCATAGTGCCGTTCGATCATCGCTGACGACGTGTCATGCAGTCGGGCAACAACCTGAATCGGCAGCCCGTCGAGTAGCTGGGCGGTTATGTGCGAGTGCCGCAACGCGTAGCTGGTAGCCGCGCCGTCCGCCAGCCCAGCCGCCTCCGCCGCGCGTTCGAAAAGCCGGCTATGGTCACTCTTCCGCCAGGGCGTGCCCGCCGGCTTGACCAGAAGGGGATCGCTCAGGGCGGCCTTGCGGGCGGCTGCGGCGGCCCGTAGGCGCGTGGCAAGCTCAGGCGGCACCGGAACGGGGGTGCGGCTCTGACGCTTGCGTGTGCCCTTCGCTGACGACGGTATGGCGAGCCTGTCGCCGTCGAGTAGATCGGCCACGGTGCAGCGCGCGATCTGCGACACGCGAGCGCCGGTAACGGCCAGCGTCTCGACTAGCAGCCCGAATTCCACGCTGTCATCTCGGGCTGCCGCGATCACGGCGCGGATGACCTTTTCCGGCAAGACGACGTTGCGGGCGACGGTCGCTTCCGGCAACGATTCCAGCCCGATTTCCCATGCCCGCCGGGTTAGCTTCTCGTCATTATCGGCAGCGAGGTTGAGCACGGCTTTCATGATCGTGATGGTGCGGTTGACGCTGGCCGGGGCGAGCGTCTTCGCCAGCGCGTCGCGCCATTGGCGAAGCTCGGCAGCGTTGAGAAGGGCGACGGGCCGCTTGCGCATGACCGGCTTTACGTTGGCGACAAGGCGCGTGTGATTGTCTAGCCCGGCGCGGCGCGCCGTCAGACCGGCCTTGTAGTCCTCGATTGCCTCGCCCAACGTCGTCACCGTGGCCGGCTTGGCATCGGGCGTCTCGCCCCGGCTGAGCTTCAGCACCGCGTCGCGCGCCTGCGCGAATGACAGAACCGTCGTGCCGTTCGCCCGCTCTACGTCATCGGCAAAGGCGATCCGCGCGATATTATTACTGCGCTTGCCGTCGCTCTCCCGTTTCGACCACGTGCCTGCGCCGGCTACCGTACGCCGATAGCCCAGGCTAAGGCCGGAATTCAATCGCAGCCAGTAGGGTTTCCATCTCGGCTCAAGCCGCGCCCGCGCCGTCTTCGTTTCGAGGTTCATGCCGTCCCGCCTGTCCCGCTCTGTCCTGCCTACGCTGATAGCTGTCTATGTATGCATGGACTGTCGGCTAGGCAAGAGGCTACAAAATAAGGCGTTTAAGAGAATGGTTAGAAATGGCTGGACGAGATTCTATGCCCTCTCACGGCGGCAACACCGGTTCGAATCCGGTAGGGGACGCCAGCGATTTCAATGATGTATGTGGCCATCGGCACGGCTGCCTTGCAAATTTCCCACAAGGGGCACCTTTGACGACGGCTCGGCTAGAGCCTCGGGCTGTGCCACGGCGGTCGTGGCGGTTCTCGAACCGCGGATGCTCTCTAGATCAGCGATACGGATTCTGCAGCCGGTTCAGCTCCTGCCGGTTCAAATCCTGGGTGCCGCCGCCTGGCGAACCCGGCATATACGCTGGCGCCGGCGCATAGGCGGGAGGCGGCGCCGGGCGCCGCGCGGCCATGCAGCCCGCGTAAAAATTGTTGTACTGCTGCGCCAGGTACGCGTTCGTGTTCTGGGCATTGGCGGCGCCGGCGCTGCCGCCGACGATCGCGCCCGAGGCAGCCCCAATCCCGGCGCCGCGGCCGCCGCCGAGCGCGCCCCCGAGCGCCGCCCCGAGGCCGGCGCCGAGCAGGGTGCTACCGACCGCCTCGGCCTCGGCCTGGCCGCGCAGCGGCGCGATCTGCTGTTCGGCGTATTGCCGGCACGCGAGATCGTCGTAATACGGATTTTGCGCCATCGCGGCGGTGCTGATCGTGCACGCCGCCAAAACCGCGCCGACAAGCTGTGATGTGACTTGTCTCATCAAAAGCCCCTCCTCGACAGTGGCGAGCGGACATCCCATGCGGCCTCGCGGCCATCGCCACGTGGCCTCTATCAAGGCGCGTGGGCGTCGAAAATCAAGGGTGCGAGCATCGCGTTGCGCGCACGGCTCGACCGACATCGCCGCGCGGCGTGCCCGGAGGTTTCCGAATTTTGGGCCACTCCGCGGGGCGTGGGGTTCGTCACGGCTATTCTCCCATCTGCAGCAGCGCGCCGCGGCGGCGCGCGTCGCGGAACGAAACGAAGAAGATCACCGTGCCCAGCGCCAGATAGACAAGGTCGAGCGCGACCGCGGCGAAAAAATAGTCGACCCGGAACGCCTCGTCGAACAGCACCGCGCGCATGCCCTCGAACACGTAGGTCTGCGGGAATGCCCAGGCGACCGGCTGCAGCCATCCCGGCAGGGTCGTGACCGGGTAGTAGACGCAGGACAGCGGCGCCAGCGCGAAGATCACGGTCCAAGCGAGGCTCTCGGCGCCCATGCCGTGGCGCATGATCAGCCCGCAGATCGCCAGGCCGAGCGCCCACCCCATCGCCATCAGCACCGCGAAAAACGCGACCAGCGGCAGCCCCATGTCGAAGATCGAGTAGTGATAGAGCGGGATCGCCAGCAACGCCGCCGGCACCACCCCGATCATCACCCGGATCACGCTCATCGCCAGCAGCGAGATTACCCATTCATAGGGCCGTAGCGGGGTCACGAACAGGTGTCCGAGATTGCGCGACCACATCTCCTCCAGGAACGACATCGACAGTCCGAGCTGGCTGCGAAACAGCGTGTCCCACAACATCACCGCGGCCAGCAACACGCCGAAGGCGCGCGCGACGTACGAGCTGTTTTGGTAGAAGAACTGGCTCATGAACCCCCAGATCAGCATCTGCAGGGTCGGCCAGTACAACAATTCGAGCGTGCGCGGCCACGAGCTGCGCAGAATGTAGAGGTAGCGCAGCAGCATCGCCCATACCCGCTCGGGCGAAAACCGGGTCTCGACGGCGCGCGCTGCGATGCCGGCGGTCACGACACCGGCTCCAGCGCGGGGGGTTGCGCGCGGGCGATATGCAGGAACACTTCCTCGAGATTGGTGCGGCCATAGCGGCCGATCAGTTCGTCCGGGCTGCCGCGATCGACGATATGCCCGGATTTCATCATCAGCACCTGGGTACACAGCCGCTCGACCTCGCCCATGTTGTGCGACGCCAACAGGATCGTCGCGCCGGTGCGGGCGCGGTAATCCTCGAGATACGATCGTACCCAATCGCCGGTATCGGGGTCGAGCGAGGCGGTCGGCTCGTCGAGCAACAGCAATTCGGGCTCGTTCAGCAATGCCTTGGCCAGCGCCACGCGGGTTTTCTGTCCGGACGACAACTTCCCCGACGGGCGGTCGAGAAAGGCGTCGATCTGCAATTCGCGCGCGAGCCGGTCGATGCGCGCGTCCCGATCGCGCAAACGATACAGCCGAGCATAGATCGACAGGTTCTGGCGCACGGTCAGGCGCTGCGGCAGGTCGACATAGGGCGAGGAAAAGTTCATCCGCGGCAGCACCCGGTAGCGATGGCGCAGCACGTCCTCGCCAAACACCCGCACCGCGCCCGAACTCGGCAATAACAGGCCAAGCAGGATCGCCAGGGTCGTGGTCTTGCCGGCGCCGTTGCCGCCGAGCAAGGCCGCGGTCACTCCCCGATCGACGGTAAAGCCGATCCCGTCCACGGCAATCGCGCTGGGATAGCGCTTGACCAGATTGTCGACGACAATGACGGGCTCGGCAGTGGGCTTAGGGGTGGGCTCGTTAGCGGGCTCGGGCACGGCCTCTATATGGCGCATTGTCGGGCGATCGGCAAAGGAGGCGAGGGTGAGAGCAGCCGATTTGGGCGGCCGGCTCGAGGCGCAGACCGCGTTTGACCGGATCAGCCTGCGCCGGCTGGTGCTGATACGTTGGGTCGCGGTGACCGGGCAGGCATTGACCCTGGTCATCGTCCATTATGGGCTGGGCTTCAGCCTGCCGCTGATGCCGGCCTTTGCCGTCGTCGCGTGCTCGGTATTGTTCAACCTGGTGTTCGTGGTCTCGCGCGGCGCGGCGGCGCGGCTGGGCGAGCGCGAAGCCACCTTGTTCCTCGGTTACGACACATTGCAGCTCGCCGGGCTGCTGTATCTGACCGGCGGGCTGGAAAACCCGTTCGCGATCCTGATGCTGGCACCGGTCACGGTGGCGGCGACGATCCTGTCGCGCTGGCCGGTGGCGGGGCTGGCGGGGTTCGCCATCGCGGCGATCACGGTCTTGGCGCTGTGGCACATGCCGCTGCCGTGGCGCACGCAAAAGCTGGTGTTTCCGCCGGAACTGATCCTCGGCCTGTGGGCGGCATTGGTGCTCGCGACCGTGTTCATCGCCGGTTACACCTGGACCGTCGCGCGCGAGGCGCGGCGCCTGCGCGACGCGGTGGCGGCGACCCAGCTCGCGTTGGCGCGCGAGCAGCGCGTCTCGGCGGTCGGCGCGCTCGCCGCGGCCGCGGCGCACGAGCTCGGCAGCCCGCTGGCGACGATCGCGGTCGTCGCCAAGGAACTGGCGCGCGACCTGCCCGCCGATTCACCTCATGCAGAGGACGCGATGCTGCTGGTCAGCCAGTCCGAGCGTTGCCGGCGCATCCTCGCCGAGCTCGCGCATCAGCCCGAGGACGACGGCGGCTCGCCGTACGCCGTGTTGCCGATCTCGGCCCTGGTCGAGGCGGCCGGAGCGCTCTATCGCGACCCCCGCATCCGGCTCATCTTCGCGGCGACTGGGGCGCCCGCCGATGGCGAGCCGCTGGTCCGCCGCAGCCCCGAGATCATGCACGGGCTCAACAATTTGATCCAGAACGCGGTCCAGTTCGCCCGGCGCGAGGTCTCCGTGACGATCTTCTGGGACAAAAGCGCGGTGATGGTCGAGATCGCCGATGACGGGCCGGGGATACCGGCGCATCTGCTCGGCCGGCTCGGCGAGCCCTATCTGTCGACCCGGGCGGGCGCCGCCGGGCATATGGGGCTCGGCATCTTCATCGCGCAGAGCCTGCTGGAGCGCAGCGGCGCGCGGATCACCTTCGATAATCTCGCCGAGGGCGGCGCGCATGTTGTCATTTCCTGGGAGCGTGACAATCTGGAGACCGTGGCGCGACATCCCGCCGCAGCCGAAATCGCGCCGTAGGGGCAGATTCAGGCTTTCGACCGATGCGTCGCGGGCGTGATCCGATGGGGGCGATCGGATATTGCACCGCGGAAACGCCACGGGGCGGAAATGCCAGGGGAATGAGAGGCAAATCGTTATGAACGCGAATGATCGATCGCATCGGCCGGGAGCGGCGGAAGCGCCGAGCGCCCCGTTGCAAAGCCTGTCCGAAGCCGAACGCACCCTGTTGATCGTCGATGACGACGCGCCGCTGTGCCAGCGGCTGGCGCGGGCGATGGAGCGGCGTGGGTTTGTCGTGGCGACCGCGGATGGCGTCGCCGCCGGGATCGCCGCCGCGACCGCCGCCCCGCCCGCCTTCGCCGTGGTCGATCTGCGGCTCGGCGACGGCAGCGGCCTCGACGTCGTCAGCGCCCTGCGCGACGCGCGCCCGGCGGCGCGAATCGTCATGCTGACCGGCTATGGCAACATCGCGACGGCGGTGGCGGCGGTAAAGGCTGGAGCGATCGACTACCTGCCCAAACCGGCCGACGCCGACGCGGTCGAGCGTGCCCTGCTCGCGCTCGAGGGCGAGACCCCGGAGCCGCCCGCCGACCCGATGTCGGCCGATCGCGTGCGCTGGGAGCACATCCAGCGGATTTTCGAATTGTGCGAGCGCAACGTCTCGGAAACCGCGCGCCGGCTCAAGATGCACCGCCGCACCCTGCAGCGCATCCTGTCGAAACACGCGCCGCGAAGCTGAGACCGTTCGCGCCCGATCGCTAGGAGCGCGCGCCGCAGCGCTCGGAGATGAAGCGGTCGATGCGGTCGAGCCAATCGTCGCGGATCGCGTCTCGCTCTAGAAACAGTTCGTGCTTCGATCCCGCCATCGTCGCCAGTGTGCAGTCGGGCAATCGCCGGGCGGCGTGACGTTGGGCGTCGGCCGACACCAGCATCTCGCGTTCCGCGCTGCCGAGCAGGATCGGGGTCTCGATCGCGGCGAGGAAGTCGGGTCGGCCGATCCGCGTCAGCATGGCCAGCGCGGCATCGACCCAGCCGAAAGTCGGGCCGTCGATTCGCAATTCCGGATCGGCGATGAACCAGGCGCGGTGAACGGCGCAGCGCTCGGGGTCGCTCGACAGCCGGCTCGTCTCCGCCGACGGTGTTCGCACGATCGGCCAGCGCCGGGCCCCTGGGATCAGACACGTGCCGAGCCCAGCGAGGCGCAGCGGTAGGGTGACGCAACGCAGCAGCGCCGGCGGCACCCCGCCGCCGCTCAATCCCAGCATCGGCGATGACAGGATCGCGCCGGCGAACAGGCCGGGATTGGCGTGCAGGCACAACAGCGCGGTGGCGCCGCCCATCGAGTGCGCGATCAAGAAGCGCGAAGGGACGCCGGTCAGCTTGGCGCGCGCGAACTCGACGAGATCGTCGCGGTCGCGCTCGAACCGGCGCGCCCGCGGCCGGTTGGGCCACAGCCGGGGCCGGGTCGAGCGGCCCTGGCCGCGCCAGTCGAAACACCAGATCGATAGGCCGCGCGCGGCGAGGTCGCGCATCGTCTCGAACTGCTTTTCGATGAATTCCATAAATCCGGTGACCAGCACGCACTCGGCGCGCGGCGACCGCGCCGGCAGGTGCGCCCAGCGCAAAATCGCGCCGTCGCTGGCGGTGAAGTCGCCCCAGATCAACCCGGGCGGCGCCAGAAACCGCCTCGCCAACCCCGGTGCCTGCCCCGCGCGAACCGGCGGCGCTCGGCGCGCGCTGTCCGACACGCTTCGCTCAGCCGGGGATGCGGAACCCGACGTCGCCCTCGCGCTCGGTCTGGTGCACCAGCTCGATTTCCCAGCGCAGATAGCGTTCGCGGGCGCCTTCGCCGGCATAGGGGTCGTAGGGCCGGCGCCAGCAATCGTCGGGGGTGTCGGCCATCGCCTCGCGCCCGGTCGCGAGCGGCAACCCGGCCTCGCGCCAGGCGGCGGTGCCGCCGTCGAGCACTCTGATCTCGGCGAAGCCGCACTCGCCTAGCTCGGCGGCCGCGAGCCGGGCCAGTATCCCGTCGGGCGAGGTGAACACCAGCACCCGCGCCCGGGGCAATTTGCCGAGGCTCTCACCCAGCCGCGCCCGCACCGCGAACCACGCACCCGGGATATGCCCGGCCTCATAGGCGATGCTGGTCGCCAGATCGACCACTATGGCCTCGCCGCGATCGAGCAGATCCTTGAGCGCGGCGGGCAGGACCGCCGGGGTCGTGGCCTGGTCTAGCTCGAGCACCGTGGGCTGATGGGTGCCGGCGACCAGCGCTCTGCCGGCGAGCCCGCCCGCCAGGACATAGACCTCGCTCCAGCCCATCTGGCGCAGCCACGAGCCGGTCATCACCGCGCGCACGCCGTCATCGTCGACCAGCACGATCCGGGCGTTGCGGGTGTTGATGTAGGCGTCGGTCGCTTGCACCAATTGTCCGCCTGGCGCCGGGCGAGCCCCGGCGAGGTGACCGCCCGCATATTCGTCGGGGCTGCGGACGTCGAGCAAATAGAGGGTGCGCTGCTCGGCCTCGTCGGCGAATCGGGCCAACCCCGCATCGTCGATAGAGCCGACGCCGTAGCGCGCGGCGACGTCGGCGGCGAGACCGGCGGCCCGGCGCAACCCCGAGGGCGAAGGCGGCGGCAGCGCATCCTCGCGCCCTCTATCCAGGTCGAGACCCGCCAGTTCCCAGCCCATCGTCCCGTTTTCGAGTGCCATCACCGGGTTGGGGAGCTTGGCGTTGCGTAGGGATTGCGCGCCGATGATGCTGCGGGTGCGCCCGGCGCAGTTGACGACGACCAGGGTCTCGGGCGACGGCACGCGGTCTGGCACGCGATAGACCAGCTCGGCGCCGGGGCAGTCGAACGCGCCGGGGATGCTCATGTTGCGGAACTCGGGCAATGGCCGGCTGTCGACGATCAGGATCTCCTCGCCGGCGTCGAGCCGCCGCTTCAATTCGGCGGCGGCGATGTGCGGCGTGCCGCAACGATGCTCGACCAGCTCGCCGAACGCCTTGCTAGGCACGTTGACGCCGGTGAACAGCTGGTATCCGGCCTCTTTCCAGGCGCGGGCACCGCCGGCCATCACCGTGACGTCGCGGTACCCCATCGAGTGCAGCCGGGTCGCGGCGCGCTCGGCGAGCCCGTCCTCGCCGTCGTAGAGGATTATCCGGGTCGACAGCCGCGGGACGAGCTCGCGGATCGCCAGTTCCAGCCGCGACAGCGGCAGGCAGCAGGCGTGGAACGGGTGCCCCGCGTCGGAAAACACGCCCTCCTCGCGGACATCGAGCAAGGCCATCTCGCCGCCGTCGCTCAGCATCGCGCGCACCTCCGCCGCCGAGACCCGCGGTGTGGCGCGGCCGGGTTCGCTGCTCGTCGTCATCGTCATCGCGGGTTTCCTCGTGGCTTGGTCCGGGCGGCGGCGCGGGGCATCGCCGCCGCGCCTGACGATGATAGCGGTTTCCTGTATACTCGGCCCAGCGGAAGCGAGCGGCCGCGACCGCTCGGCGACGAGGGAGGCAAGCGATGCCGGATAGAGGCAGCGAGATCGCGCGCAACAAGAGCGAAGACGACATCACCGCCGAGGTGTTGGAGCGGTTCGCCGCCACCCCCGATCCGCGCCTGCGGCGGATCATGCTGAGCCTGATCGGCCACCTGCACGCTTTCGTCAAGGAGGTCGAACTGACCGAGGCGGAGTGGTTCCAGGCGATCGAGATTCTGACCGAAGCCGGCAAGATGTGCAGCGACAAGCGCCAGGAATTCATCCTGTTTTCCGATACCCTGGGGGTATCGATGGTGGTCGACCTGATCGGCCACAGAAAACCGGACCAGGCCACCGAATCGACCGTGTTCGGCCCGTTCCACCGGCTCGGCGCGCCGGAGCTGCCGGAAGGCGGCAACATCGCCCATCGCGACACCGCCGGCACCCCCGCCATCGTCAGCGGCCGGGTCGTCGATCTCGACGGCAAACCGATCGCCGGGGCCGTGCTCGACGTATGGCAGGCGCAGACCAACGGCCTCTACGATTCGCAGGACCGGAACCCCGACGAGTTGCACATGCGCGGCAAGTTCCGCACCGACGGCGACGGTCGCTACCTGTTGCGCACGGTGATCCCGGTCAACTACCCGATCCCGTCGGACGGGCCGGTCGGCGCGATGCTTAAGGCTACCGGCCGCCACCCGTGGCGCCCGGCGCATATCCACTTCGTGATCACCGCCGACGGCTACGAGCCGGTGACGACGCATATCTTCGACCGTCGCGACCCCTATCTGCAAAGCGACGCGGTGTTCGCGGTCAAGGAGTCGCTGATCTGCGATTTCACCCATCACGATGCCGGCGCCGCCGACGCAGCCAGGCATGGCATCGCCGGGCCGTTCTACAGCGCCGAATTCGATTTCTGCCTGAAGCCGGCCGAGGGGGCGATCCCGGCGGGCATCGTCGACGCGCAGCGCCGGCTCGCGGCGCTCGGCACCCGCGCCTGACCGCCATGTCGGGCAGCGGAAAGGATGGTCCGGCGGGTGTGCCGCGGTGGTCGGTTTCACCGAATATTAAGCATATCCGATTAACCAATGCCTCGTTGTCGCGGCTGGCGGCGAGGGGAATTCAGATGTCGATTGCGGATTCGTCGGTTTCGTCGTTGATCCGGGCGCCGAGCGCCGCGGCGAGCGACACGCACGAGGAACAACAGTTGCAGGGTCGCGAACGGCGCGAATCCGAGCGCGCGATCCGTTATTGGGAGAACAAGTTGGCGCAGCTCGGCGGCAACGCCACGGTCGGGGCGCTCGATCTGGCCGAGATGCAATCCGCCGAGTGGTCGCACCGTTTCGTGATCGCGGTCGACCCGGTAGTCGAGAACTCGGCCTTGCTGCTGTACGGCGCCGATTTCGCGCGGCTGCTCGATCTGCCGAGCAAGCGCGCGCCGCATGTGCCGATGGTGCGGCAGCTGCCGAAATGCTATTCGGAGGTGTTCAAGCGCGGCTGCGGCGATGCCGACATCCGGCGCATGCCGGTGCGCATCGAAGGCGAGATCGAGCGCGCGGACGGGCGCCGTGAATTGTACCGCGCCGCCTTCATCCCGGTCGGCGTCAAGGAGAACTCGATCACGCACCTCGCCTTTGGCGCCTTCAACAGCTGCATCGCCGAAGCCGCGCTAGCGGCGTAAGGCCGCTACCCGATCAGACTGCGCGCCTTGTCGCCGAGGCCGAGGACGCGCCCGCCATAGGTGCGAAACCGCCGGTCCTGGGTCTGGCCCCTGACATAACGGATGTAGATCTGCTGGATGATCACCGCCAGTTTGAACGCGGCGAACACCTGATACCAGCCGACCGAGCCGACATCGAAACCGGTGCGCGCGGCATAACGGGCGACCGCCTCCGCGCGGCTGGGGAAGCCGTCGTGCCAGGTCGGCATCGACGCGATCGCGCGCCAGACCGGGTCGTCGCCGGGTTCGACCCAGTAATTCAGCACATAGCCGAGATCGGCGAGGGGATCGCCCTGGGTGCACATGTCCCAATCCATCACCGCGACGATGTGCGCCGGGTCGGCGGTGTCGAGCAGGCAATTGTCGAGCCGGTAGTCGTTGTGCAGCAGCGCCGCGCCCGTTGAAGCTGGCAGATTGGCGCCGAGCCAGTCGAGTACCGGGGCGAAGCCGCGCTCGGATGCGTCGGCTTCCGGTCCGCCCTGGGCCCCGCGCCAGCGCCGCGTCCAGCCGGCGAGCTGGCGCGTGAGATAATTGTCGGGCTGGCCCAACCCATCGAGCCCGACCGCATCCGGCGCGACCACATGCAGATCGGCGAGCGCGTCGATCAGGGCAAACCCGATCCGCCGGTTGAGCGCGGGCCGGCCGGCGAATTCTTCCGGCAAATCGTCGCGGATGACAAAGCCGTGGCGGCGTTCGATGACGATGAAGACCGCGCCGATTACGCTCTCGTCCTCGCATAGCAGCAGGCTTTGCGGCGCCAGCGGATAATGCCGGTGCAACACGGACAATACCCGGTGCTCGCGGCGCATGTCGTGTGCGCCGGGCGGGATCGGCCCGAGCGGCGGCCGGCGCAACACGAAATCGCGCGCGCCAAAGCGCAGCAGGTAGGTCAGGTTGGCCTTGCCGCCGCCGAACTGCCGCACCGAAAGCGCCCCGTCCGTCCCCGTCAAACGCGCGCGCAGATAGGGATCGAGGCGGGTCGTATCGAGCCGCTCGTCGCCGCGCTGGTCGATCAATTCGGCGGCTTCGAGCAATGCCGTGGCAGAGTTGGATTGCGTCAGCATCCCGCGTGCCTCGAGACGCGGCGCCGCACGCCGCAGTTCGGCATGACGATTGTTATTGATGGCATGACCAATCCCTCGTCATCCTGAGGCGCCCCGCGTGGCGGGACATCGAAGGACGCCCGAGTCGATCCCGTTCACTTCCGCAATTCCACCCGCGCGACCGCGCGTTTGTGAACCTCGTCCGGCCCGTCGACGATGCGCATCACCCGCGAGCGCGCCCAGGCATAGGCGAGGCCGAAATCCTGCGATACGCCGGCGCCGCCATGCGCCTGGATCGCGCGATCGATGACGTTCAGCAGCATCTTCGGCGCCACCACCTTGATCATCGCGATCTCGGCTTGCGCCGCCTTGTTGCCGACCGTGTCCATCATATGCGCGGCCTTAAGGGTCAGCAGCCGCGCCTGCTCGATCTCCATGCGCGAATCGGCGATCCATTCGCGGATCACGCCCTGGTCGGCCAATGGCCGGCCAAAGGCGACGCGGCTCTTGACCCGAACGACCATCGCCTCGAGCGAACGCTCGGCGAGGCCGATCATGCGCATGCAATGATGGATGCGTCCCGGCCCGAGCCGCCCCTGCGCGATCTCGAAGCCGCGCCCCTCGCCGAGCAGGATGTTCTCGGCCGGCACCCGCACGTCCTTGAACTCGACCTCGGCGTGGCCGTGCGGCGCGTCGTCGTAGCCGAAGACGGTGAGCGCGCGGACGACGGTGACGCCGGGGGTGTCGCGCGGCACCAATATCATCGACTGCTGCTGGTGGCGCGGCGCGTCGGGATCGGTCTTGCCCATCAATATGAATATCTTGCAGCGCGGATCCATCGCGCCGCTGGTCCACCATTTGCGCGCGTTGACGACATAGGTGCTGTTGCCCTCGCGGCGGATCGAGGCCTCGATATTGGTGGCGTCGGACGAGGCGACCGCTGGCTCGGTCATCGCGAAAGACGAGCGAATCTCGCCGGCCAGTAGCGGTTTCAGCCAACGTTCCTGCTGCTCCTTGGTGGCATAGCGCACCAGGGTTTCCATGTTGCCGGTGTCGGGGGCGGAGCAGTTGAACACCTCGGGCGCGATCGGCGAACGGCCCATGATTTCGCACAGCGGCGCGTATTCGAGGTTGTTGAGGCCGGCGCCGAGCGCGCTCTCCGGCAGAAACAGGTTCCACAGCCCGGCGGCGCGCGCCTTCGCCTTTAGTTGTTCCATCACCGGCGGGATCTGCCAGCGGGTCGGCGCCTCGGCGAGCTCGTGTTCGAACCGCTTTTCGGCGGGATAGATTTCCGCCGCCATGAACTCCCGCACCCGCGCGCTGAGCCGCTTGACCTTGTCCGATGCCTCGAAATCCATGCCGCCGCTCCCGCCATTTGCCGCTTACGGTCAGCATATCGCGATTACCGCGCGCGCAGTAATCCGGGGGATGACTTTTTCAGCGTCTGCCGCCGCCGCTCGACCTTTCCTCATCGAGGGAAAGCTGCTGCGTCGTCAAGGACCGGACCTCGGCCTTTTACCCGCCATCCGCTTCCTGGCGCAGCCAGTCGCGGAAGGTCTTGACCTTGGGCCGGTCGAGCGCTCCCGGCGCGGTGACGATGTAGTAGGCGAACAGATCGGGCAGCGACAGCGAGAACAGCCGCACCAGCCTGCCGGCGGCCAGATCGGCCGCGGCGATCGTGCTGTAGGCGAGCACCACGCCGTGCCCGGCGATCGCCGCGTCGAGCGCCAGGTGGCTGCCGCTAAAGCTGAGCCCCGGCGCCGCCGGCAGATCGCCGATCCCGGCCGCTTTCAGCCACATCGCCCAGGTTGGCACCAGCGGGTCGCGCTCGACCGCCTGATCGTGGATCAGCGCGTGGTGGCGCAGATCGGCGGGCGTGCGCAGCGATGGACCCGATTTCAGCAATTCGGGGCTGCACGCCGGGAACACCTCGTTTCGCAACAGGGATTCGACCACCAACCCGGGATAGCGCCCGGTGCCATAGCGGATGCCCATGTCGAAATCGCCGGCGGCGAGATCGACCAGATTGTCGCTGGCTGAAATCCGCACGTCGATATCGGCGTAGCGCGCCTGGAACCGATGTAGCCGCACCACCAGCCACTTGCCGGCGAAGGACGGCGACGCGGTCACGGTCAGGGTGCCGGTGTCGTTATGCGCCCGGAGGCGCCGCACCGAGGCATGCATCCCGGCGAAGGCTACCGACAATCCGGGCAACAGCAGGCGGCCCGAGGCGGTCAGCTCGATCGCCCGATTGAGGCGGTGAAACAACCGCACCCCCAGATCGGCTTCCAGCGCGTGGATCTGATGGCTGATCGCGGCCGGAGTGACGTTGAGCTCGTCGGCGGCCTTGCTGAAACTCATCAGCCGCGCGGCGGATTCGAACGCGCGCAAGGCGCCGAGCGGCGGCAGGCGGGTTATCGTTTGCATGAGAATAACTAACCCGTCGCTGAAAAACTCTCGTTTGTCGAAACATGGTATGGAGGCCAGCTATCTTGCAAGGGATGCTTCGCCCGGTTGGTTCGATGGGTTTCCCTAGGATTAGGAGTTCTCATATGACCGCGATCCAGATAGAGCGAATGCGACGGCACGCGCGGAGCCATGCCCCGCGCGACCGGTTCAACCACGCGATCCGGCGGGGGTTGGTCACGCTGCGCGAATGGCGTCGCCGCAGCCGCGAGCGTTACCAGATCGCCGCGCTCGACGACCGCATGTTGAAGGATATCGGCATCTCCCGAGCCGACGCCGAATTCCTCAGCGACAAGCCGTTCTGGAGGGCGTGACGCACATGACCGCGGGGGCGACCCAGCTCGGCGCGTTCGCGCTCCACAACGTCGCGTTCCGCGAGCAGATCGGCGACATCCGGTGGCGCCTCGCCGTGTTATGGTACGGTGCCGCCACCGCTTCCGCCCCTGAGGCGGTCGCGGTCGAGCCTGATTTGCCGCCGGAATGGTTCAAGCATCCACTACCCCGACCCGCAATATTCTTGCCCCCGAGGAGGACCCACGATGACCCATCCCGCCGAATTGCCCTATGTCGAGGCCGAGCTGAACTATCTCGTGCCGATCGGCGAACGCCCGCGCTACTACGCCTACACGCCAGGGCCGGACGACGCACCGCCCAACATGATCCACGAGCCGCATGTCGTGCCGATCCGGTCGATGCGGCCGATCCAGTCCGAGATCGGGCTCGACACCCAGGGCTTCGCGCTGGTCGAGCAGCGCAGCGCGGTGCGCGACTTCTGGGACGATGACGAGGTGCGCCGGGTGTACTACCCGGAGGCCGAGCGCTTTATCGCCGAGGCCACCGGCGCCAGCCGGGTGTTCATCTTCGATCACCTGCAGCGCCGCCGGGTGCCCGGCGCGGCCGACCGCCGCGGCCCCGGGCCGCGCCAGCCGGCGACCCGCGTGCATGTCGATCACACCGCCCGGTCCGGCCCGCAGCGGGCGCGCGATCTGCTCGGCGACGCGGCCGAGGCATTGTTGCGCGGGCGAGTGCAGGTGATCAACATGTGGCGGCCGATCCGTGGGCCGCTGCAGGACGCGCCGCTCGCGGTATGCGACGCGCGCTCGGTCGATTTCGGCGATCTCGTCCCGTCCGACCTGGTGTACCGCGACCGCGTCGGCGAGACCTACTCGGTCACCTACAACCCGGCGCATCGCTGGTACTACGTGCCGGAGATGCGGGCCGACGAAGCCTTGCTGCTGAAATGCTGCGACAGCAAGGACGACGGCCGCGCCCGGTTCATGCCGCACACGGCGTTCACCGATCCGACCACGCCGCCCGATGCGTTCCCGCGCGAGAGCATCGAACTGCGCACTTTGGTGTTCCACCCGGCGTAGGGCACCTACTCCACCCCCTCGTCAACCCCGCCAAAGCCGCGGTGACGAGGGGGCAGCACGGCCCAGCCTCGCGTGACCCGCGGCCGCCCGCCGCGTAGGATCGCCCCGAGCGCATAGCAACAGCACGGCGGAGGCGATATGGACCCCATCCTCAAGAACCTGGCGCGCGAGCGGCTGGTCGCGGGCGAGCTTGCGCTCGGCGTGATCATCCGCCAGGCGCGCACGGTCGATATCGCGCCGGTGATGAAAGCCTGCGGCTTCGACTGGCTGTTTCTCGACCTCGAGCACAACTCGATGGATCTCGACATGGCGGTGCAGATCTCGGTCGCGGCATTGTCCGCCGGGATCGCGCCGATCGTGCGGGTGCCGGCCGGGCAGTTGTGGATGGCGACCCGCGTGCTCGACGGCGGCGCGCTCGGTATCGTCATGCCGCATGTCGATACGCCGGAGGAGGCGCGGCGGGTCGCCCAAGCATTGCACTATCCGCCGCACGGGCATCGCTCGGTCGCGGGAGGACTGCCGCATTTGGGCTACGGCAAGTTCAGCCTCAAGGACACCTGCGAAGCGATCAACGCCGCCACGCTGGTCATCGTGATGCTCGAAACCCCGACCGCGGTCGCCAACGCCTCGGCGATCGCCGCAGTGCCGGGGATCGATTCGCTGCTGATCGGCACCAACGATTTGGCGATGGAATTGGGCATCCCGGGCGGGTTCGGCGACGAGCGCATCGCCGAAGCCTATCGGACCGTCGTCGACGCCTGCCGCGCCTCCGGCAAATGGGCCGGCATCGGCGGTATCTCCGATGATGCGCTATTGCGGCGTTTTATCGGGATGGGGGTGCGCCTGGTATTGCCGGGCAGCGACCTATCGTTCCTGCAAAGCGCGGCCAGCGAACGCGCGGCGGCGATGCGGGCCTGCCTCTGAGCGTCCTCCCGCGTGGTATTGAGATTGACCCAGCCGAGCGATCCCGATCGGTGTACAATCGCGCGGCGAAACAGGCGCGATCGGAGAGATTGTTGAGGATGCGGACACCCCGGGTGCGGATGCGACGCTCGCGGATGCGCGTGCGGGACCGGGTGCGCCCGCTGTCGGGGTTCTCGGTCAATCGCCTGATCCCCAACGTGCTGACCCTGCTGGCACTCTGCGCCGGCATGACCGCGATCCGCTTCGCGATGACCGGAAATTTTCCGGCGGCGGTGTACGCGATCATGATCGCCGGCATCCTCGACGGGCTCGACGGCCGCATCGCGCGCTTGCTGAAGACGACCTCGCGGTTCGGTGCGGAGCTCGACAGCCTGTCCGATTTCGTCAGTTTCGGGGTGGCGCCGGCGGCGGTGCTGTATCTGTGGACGATGTCGGCGCTGGGGGGTGTCGGCTGGGCAATCGTATTGTTTTACGCGGTGTGCTGCGCGTTGCGGCTGGCGCGGTTCAACACCCAGCTCGGGGTCGAATTGCCGCCTTATGCCGCCGGCTTCTTCATCGGCGTGCCGGCGCCGGCCGGGGCCATACTGGTGATCATGCCGATGTTCGCCGCCTTCGAGTGGGGCGACTGGATCGCCCGCTCGCCGTATGTCGGCGCGGTGTGGATCGCCGGGGTGGCGCTGCTGATGATCAGCAGGGTCCCGACCGTGTCGTCGAAGGGAATTCGCATTCCGCATCATCTGGTCATGCCGACCCTGCTCGGCATCGGGATTTTGGCGGCGTTTCTGACCACCGCGCCGTGGCCGACCTTGACCCTGGTCGGCATCGTCTATCTCGCCTCGATCCCGCTGACTCTGCGCGCCTATCGCCGGCTGCGCGCCGCTTCCGGGGTGCGCAAGGGCGAGCCCGTCGAGGTCGCGGCATCCGCGCCCGCCCCACCGGCGCCGACACCGTTTCCGCTCGGCGAGGGCACTGCCCCGACCAGCGATCTGCGGCACTGATGTTACCTTTCGCGCCAGACCACCGGAGACCCTGATGCACGCTTTCGATCTCAAGGCCGAAGAGAAATTCGACCCCAAACACCATGTCGAGAAGGTGCTCGGCAAGGTCGGCGAGGGCGATGTCACGGTCGCCTGCTGGGAGCCTGGGCAGATCAGCCCCTATCACTGCCATCCCAACGCGGTTGAATTGTATTTCTGTTTCGAGGGCGGCGGCACGATGCGGACCCCGACCGAGACCGTCGAGGTCAAGCCGGGCTCGTTCGTGGTCCATCCGCGCGGCGAATTGCACGAATGGATCACCGGACCGCGGCGCACCCTGTTGTTCCGCGTCCGCTACGGCGAGGAATTTTCCGGCCGCACCAAGGAATGGCCGAGCAACCCGGAATGGAAGCCGCGCCCGGCGGACCTCGATTACTTCAAGGCCGGCTGAAGGAGGCCACGATGAGCGAACACGAAGAGGGCGGAGGCATGGCCCTCGACCATGATACGCCGATCCCCTATTTGGAGCGGATCGGCACCTATTATCGGACGCTCGGCTACGGCGCGCCGTATCGCTGGGCGCATTACGCCGAAGTGCCGTTCGCACCGCTGAAAAAGCCGCTCGCCGACAGCCGTATCGGGTTGATCACGACGGCATCGCCGTTTCAGCCGGGCAAGGGCGACCAGGGGCCGGGAGCGGTCTACAACGCAGCCGCCAAGTTCTACACGGTCTATTCCGGCGCTACCGCCGCCGAGCACGATCTGCGCATCTCGCATATCGGCTACGACCGTATCCACACCACCGCCGAGGACAGCCGGACGTGGTTTCCGCTGGCGCAATTGCGGCAGGCGGCGCGAAGCGGGCGGATCGGCGAATTGGCCGCGCGCTTTCACGGCGCGCCGACCAATCGCAGCCACCGCGTCACCCTCGAAACCGATTGCCCCGAGCTGCTCGCGCGGGTTCGTGAAGACCAGGTCGACGCCGTCGTTCTCGTCGCGGTTTGACCGGTGTGTCACCAGACCGTGAGTCTGGCCGCCCGTCACCTCGAAGCGAATGGCATCCCGACCGTGATCATGGGCTGCGCCAAGGACATCGTCGAATATTGCGGCGTGCCGCGGTTTCTGTTCAGCGACTTCCCGCTCGGCAACCCGACCGGGCGGCCGAACGATGTCGAGTCGCAGGCATTCACCTTGGAACTGGCGTTGCGTGTGCTCGAAACCGCACCGGCGCCGCGCACCACGGTGCAATCGCCGCTGCGCTGGGCGGCTGACCCGGCGTGGAAGCTCGATTTTTCCAATATCGCGATGCTGTCGCCGGAAGAGATCGCGCGCCGCCGCGCCGAGTTCGACCGGCAGAAGGAAATCGCCCGCGGTATCCGCCAGAAACCCGCCGCGGCGGAATAGTCGCCGGTTGTCATTGCGAGCGTAGCGACGCAATCTCGTGCTCTCGGAGCGACGAGATTGCGTCGTCGCTTCACTCCTCGCAATGACGGGCGTTTCAGATGACCAAGCCCTTCGCCGGCATCCGTATCCTCGATTTCACCCGCTATGTCGCCGGGCCGTTCGGCACCTATCAGTTCGCCCTGCTCGGCGCCGAGGTGATCAAGATCGAGCCTAAGAGCGGCGACGACATGCGCCGCTCGGAATTCTCCAAGGAGTGGGCGGACAAGGGGCTGGGCCCGTCCTTTCTCGGCATCAACAGCAACAAGCGCAGCCTGACCCTCGACCTGCAAAAGCCGAAGGCGATCGAGATCGTCAAACGCCTGGCCAAGACCGCCGACATCGTGTGGGAAAACTTCCGCCCCGGGATCATGGACCGGTTCGGCATCGGCTATGAGGCGCTGAAGGCGATCAACCCCAAACTGATCTACTGCGCGGTCTCGGGCTTCGGCCAGAACGGGCCGGAGCGCGGCACCGCCGCGTTCGACGGCAAGCTCCAGGCGATGAGCGGCATCATGTCGATCACCGGGCACGAGGACAAAGGCCCAACCCGCGCCGGGTTCGCGCTGTGCGACACGATCGGCGGCATGACCGCGGCCTTCGCCGTTTCCAGCGCCCTTTACCAGCGCACCCATACCGGCATCGGCCAGTTCGTCGACGTGGCGATGCTTGACGCCGCTCTATCGTTTTTGTCGGGGCAGGTCGCCGAGCATACCGTCACCGGCCACAAGCATCGGCAATATGGCAATCTGTCGTCGACGGGAAAGGCTACCGGCAACCGCTTCAAGGCCGGCGAGGGCGATCTGATGCTGGCGGTGATGACCGAGCGCCAGTACGAGAATCTGATGCGCGGGCTCGGGCGCGAGGACGCGTTGGCCGATCCGCGCTTCAAGGATTGGCCGAGCCGCAGCCGGTACGAGCCGGCGTTGCGCGCGGTGATCGAGGACGCGCTCGCCGGCGACAGCGCCAAGAACTGGGAACAGCGTCTGACCAAGCTCGACGTGCCGTGTGCCGGGATCTGGGCGATCTCCGAGATCGTCCATCACAAGCAGCTCGAACACCGCGACGTGATCCAACACGTGGCGTCGGATTACGGCGAATTGACCCTGATCGGCTCGGGCTTCCGCCTCGCCCATGGCGGCGGCGGCATCGATCGACCGCCGCCTCGCATCGGCGAACACAACGCCGCGATCCTCGCCGAAGCCGGCTACGATACGGCCGAGATCGCCGCGCTGGGGGAAGAGGGCGTCACCTGATCGGTCTCAGCCGCGCCGCCACCGGCCGAGCCGATAGCGGATGCTGTGGCGCAAGGCCGCGCCGACCTCGCGTACGCCCTCGCGCCATGCGGTCCGAACGCTGCCGCGCGAGCAGGTCACCGTGTAGATCAGCCGGTCGGCGGCCTCGTCGATCGGAAAATCGGGTGGGAACCGCCCGCGAAAAAACATCAGCAGATCATGCGCGACATCGTTCATGCCGTAGAGTTCGAGAATGATCGCGCTCTTCAGGATCATGTCGGTCGATACGGCGCCCGGGGCCGCGGTCAGCTCGCGAAAAAACAGCGCGTTCAGGGTCGCCGGGCGCGATACGGTGGTGGCGATCGCGCGCCGGCGGCCCAATGCCCGCGCCCGCTCGACAAAGCTGGCATAGGGGATGCGCTGGGCCGCGACATCGGCGAACTGGAACCCGTGTGGAATCAGCTGCTCGAACACGGCGGAAAGATGCGATTGCCGCGATTCCGCGATCACCGAGAGGCTGGTTTCCGATTCGACGCCGAGCACGCCGCCGGTCGCGAGAAAATGCCGCGCGCCCTTCAGGATCTCGGGCTCCATGCCCTCGCAATCCAGTTTCAGGAAATCCGCGCGGTGGACCGAATTCGCCGCCATCAGGGTGTCGAGCCGGGTGATCGGCACGGTCCGCTTCCGCGCGTCGGCCATGTTGCCGGGGTCGATCATCATGCGCCGCTGGTCGGGCGACAATTCGCGCGGGATCAGCGACGCCGCCTCGGCGATGGACGGCACGAACAGCGTCGTCATCCCCTCCTCGTTGCCCAAGGCGGCGGTGTAATAGCGGTGATTCTCGCGCCGCGCTGCGGCGAGCGGGGCGATCGCTTCCTCGGCCGCGTCGACGCCGTGAACCTCGATCTGGTCGCGCAGATGCCACCAGCGCGAGTGAATCCCGCCGCGTACCCCCAGATCGACCAGCACGAACGGCGAATTCAGCAGGCGGTTGCCGATTATCCACTCGGTCAGGTGGGGCGCGACGTTGTAGTTGAGGTCCATCCCGGCACTATACCGGCTCAGCTTTGTTCCCGCGTCTCCTTGAAGCGGATCGACGGGTATTCCTCGATCGTCCTGCGCAGATCCCAATCATTGCGGGCGAGAAACACCGGCACGCCGTCATGGTCCTCGGCGAACGCGTTCGAGTTGCGATTGCGCAGCCGGTCGAGCTCGACCCGATCGGCGTCGAGCCAGCGCGCCGCCTCGTAGGGCGCGCCCTCGAACCTGGTCGCGAGGTTGTATTCGGCGTCGAGCCGGGCCTTCAATACGTCGAGCTGCAACATGCCGACCACGCCGATGATCCAGTCGCTGCCGTCGGCCGGCTTGAACACGCGGGTCACGCCTTCCTCGGCCAATTGTTCGAGCGCGTGGCGCAGATGCTTGGAACGCATCGGGTCCTCGATGCGCACCCGGCGCAATATCTCGGGCGCGAAACTCGGCACGCCGGTGACGCGGATTTCCTCCCCCTCGGTCAAGGTGTCGCCGATTCTGAGGCTGCCGTGATTGGGGATGCCGAGAATGTCTCCGGGCCAGGCCTCCTCGGCGAGGTTGCGTTCGCGCGCCAGAAAGAACACCGGGTTCTGCACCGACACCAGCCGTCCGGTGCGCACGTTCTTCAATTTCATGCCGCGGTGGAACCGGCCCGAGCACAGCCGCACCAGGGCGATGCGGTCGCGGTGCTGCGGGTCGATATTGGCTTGAATCTTGAAGACGAAGGCGGCGACGCCGCTTTCCTCCGGAGCGATCGGGTGCGGCCCATCAGCGCCCATTGCCGGTTGCGGCCGCGGCGGCGGCGCCGATGCGGCGACGCCATGCAGCAATTCGCGCACGCCGAAATTGTTGAGCGCGCTGCCGAAGAACACCGGGGTCAGGTGACCCTCGCGGAACGCGGCGAGATCGAACGGCTTGCACAGGCCGCGTACCATCTCGACCTCCTCGCGCAGGGCCGCGATCGCGCGCGCGGGCAACAGCTCCGGCAGTTTCGGATCGTCAAGCCCGACGCATTTGATCGGTTCGATGAGCCGATCGCCGGCATGGCGGTCGAACAATAAGAGGCTGTCGCCGAGCAGATCATAGGTGCCGAGAAAATCGCGGCCGGTACCGATCGGCCAGCTCGCCGGGGTGGCGTCGAGGGCCAGGGTCTGCTCGATCTCGTCGATCAGGTCGAACGGGTCGCGCGCTTCGCGGTCGAGCTTGTTGACGAAGGTGATGATCGGCACGTCGCGCAGCCGGCACACCTCGAACAGTTTCTTGGTCTGCTCCTCGATGCCCCGCGCCGCGTCGAGCACCATCACCGCGCTGTCGACCGCGGTCAGCGTGCGATAGGTGTCTTCGCTGAAATCCTGGTGGCCGGGCGTGTCGAGCAGGTTGAAATTCAGCCCGCCATATTCAAAGGTCATCACCGCCGACGACACCGAGATGCCGCGCTCGCGCTCGATCGCCATCCAGTCCGAGCGGGTGCGGCGACGCTCGCCGCGCGCACGGACCTCGCCGGCGAGCTGGATCGCGCCGCCGAACAGCAGCAGTTTCTCGGTCAACGTGGTCTTGCCGGCGTCGGGGTGCGAGATGATCGCAAACGTGCGCCGGCGCGCGATCTCGTCGGGGAGCGTGGTCATTCTGATAGGTTCGAGAGAAATGGGGCGCGGGCGGCAAGCCGCCCGCCGCTCGCGTCTATATGAGGCGGGGGGTTGCCGCCGCCAATGGCGCAGCGCGGCGTGGGGCTGCCGCTCACGACAATAGTTTCCGCAGCCGGGCGGCGATCGTGTCCGCGGTATCGGCCGCGGTGAAGCTGGCGGTGAAGCGGCCCTGCGGATCCATCACATAGATCAGCGCGCTGTGGTCCATGTCATAGCCGCCATCCGCGCGCGGGTGCTTGGCGTAATAGACGCGATAGGATTTGGCGGCCCGCGCCACTTCCTCCGGCGTTCCGGTCAAGGCGATGATCGGCGCGTCGAAGCTCGCCACATAATCCTTTAGCACCTCCGCCGTGTCGCGCTCGGGGTCGATGCTGATATAGACGACCCCGACCTTGCTCTTGTTGGCCCCGAGCTTGTCGAGGGCGAGCGCGATCTCGTTGAGCGCGGTCGGACAGAAATCGGGGCAGTGAGTGTAGCCGAAGAACACCAGGTGCCATTTGCCCTTCAGATCGGCGTCGGTGAATTTCCCGCTGTTCTGGTCGGTCAGCGCGAACGGACCGCCGATCATCGACGACAACGCGGTGCCGGCGGCGCCCTGCGGCGAATCGCGCATCGCCAGGGCGAGGAACCCGCCCGCCGCCAGGACCAGAAACCCGGCGCAAACCACTGCGATCAGCAGAAAGCGCCGCGATTTGTCCGGATCGGGCGGGGTGCGGGCCATCTCTCGCCCTCGTTCAGTGATTGTGCATCGGCATCGGGTGGCCGGACGGACCGTGCGGACCCACCGCGCCGATTTTCTGCACCGTCGCCGTGACTTCGCGCGCGCCGGCCTTCTCGAACGTCAGGGTCAGCGGAAAATTCTGCCCTTCGCTCAGCGGTTTGGCGAGGTCGATCAGCATGATGTGTAGGGCACCGGGTTTCAGGGTCACCCCCTTGCCGGCGGGAAGCTCGATCGCGGCGAGCGGGCGCATCTTCATGATGCCGGCCTCCAGCGACATGCTGTGCAACTCGGCCTTTTTGGCTACCGGGGTCGACACCGCGACGAGGCGGTCGGCGATCGGCGAGACGACGGTCAGATAGGCGGCGCCGTTCTCGGCCCTGGCCGGGGTGGCGCGGGCCCACACATCCTTGACTTCGAGCTGGCCGGTCTGCGCGACGGCGGACGCCACCATCAGGGCGACAAGGCCCGCCGCCTGGGCGATCACTCGTAACGACATCCGATTTACCCCGTTAAGACATCCCGCCGCGTGCGCTTTCGCCCACTGCGCTATTGCGACAGCAGCGCCTCGACTTCCTCGATCAGATGGCGCAGGTGGAACGGCTTTGCCAGCACCCGCGGTCGGTTCGGGGTGATGCCGTCGTCGTGCAAGGCGACCGCGGCGAATCCGGTGATGAACATGACCCGGATGCCGGGCTGGCGCGACGAGAGCCGGCGGGCCAGCTCGATCCCGTCGAGCCCGGGCATCACCACGTCGGCGAGCAACAGGTCGTAATCCGCCTGGTCCGATCGCAGCAATGCCGCCTCTCCGTCGCCGACCGCGTCGACGATGTGACCCGCCCGCCGCAATCCGCGGGTCAGAAAGGCACGCATCTGATCGTCATCTTCGGCGAGAAGGATACGCGCCATCTGTCCCTTGGGCTCGGATTCGGCCGAGATCATTAACCAAGAAAATCATCTAGCACGGCCGCGCCGCGCGCGGAAGGCGAGCGGGCCCGGTCTGCCGATGTCGATTGCGTCGACCTCGTGACAGCACCGCGCCGGGGCACTAATCTCGCGTGATGGATGGTCCGACACTGCGTCAATCCGCGCATCACGGCACAATCGATGTGCGGGAGCCGCGGGCGCGCGTACTGCCGCTGGTCCTGGCCTCGCCGCATAGCGGGTGCGACTATCCGGACGAATTCATCGCCGCCTCGCGGCTCGATCCGCTGAGCCTGCGCCGCTCCGAGGACAGCTTTGTCGACGAAATCTTCGGTGCCGCGCCATTGCTCGGGGCACCGCTATTGGCGGCCTGTTTCCCGCGCGCCTATCTCGACGTCAACCGCGAGCCTTACGAGCTCGACCCGACGATGTTTTCCGACGCATTGCCGAGTTTCGTCAACGCGCGTTCGCCGCGGGTGCGGATGGGCCTGGGTACGATCGCCCGCGTGGTGGCAAGCGGCGAGGATATCTACGCGGGCAAATTATGCTTCGCCGAGGCGCAGCGTCGAATCGACGCGCTCTACCAGCCCTACCACCAGACCCTGCGGCGGCTGGTCGAGGAGACCCAGACCCGATACGGCGGCTACCTGCTGATCGATTGTCATTCGATGCCGTCGGCGGCGGGCGCGGTCGATGGCCGGGGGGGCGCCGACATCGTGCTCGGCGATTGTCACGGAGCCGCCTGCGGCGAGCGGATCGTCGAGGCGGCGCGCCGGTTTCTCGACGAACGCGGTTTCAATGTCGCGCTCAACGCGCCTTATGCCGGCGGCTTCACCACCGGCCATTACGGCCACCCGCGGCACGGCCGCCACGCCTTGCAGATCGAACTCAACCGCGCGCTCTACATGGACGAGCGCAGTTACCGCCGCAAGGCCGCGTTCGAGCCGCTCGCCGCTGAGATGGCCGGGCTGATCGCTCGGCTCGGCTGCGTCATGCAGGAGTGCCTGGCCCGCGCGGCGTAGTGGTTTATCGGGGATGGGACTGGGGCCGCGCAAAAAAAACGGGCCGCGCTGAGCGGCCCGAGTTTAGGGAGGAAACGCCTAGAAGACGTACGGTATGACCGTCAGGTGACCATCGATACCGCACTGCACAATTTAATGTGCGACGCACCGAAGTCAATCCCTTTTTCAAAGACATGCTGGAGATGAGAGCTCAGAGCTAAGCTGGCAGGACCCGGTGGCGGGCTCGGCACTGTGCGCCGCACAATGCAAGGCCGTCGTATTTTGCTTCGCCCCCGCCGCCGGACCCTGGCATGCTGCGGCTTTCCGGAACTGGCGACGGATACAGGGCAGGCAATGGCACGAACCGCACAGCGCGACGATTTGACCGCCGGCGCGACGTGGCTGGTGGGCGATGTCGGCGGCACCAACGCCCGCTTCGGGCTGGTGTCGCCCGGCGGCGAATTGCTGCATTCGCGCATCCTCGCCGATTCCGACTATCCCGGCATCGGCGAGGCGATCGCGGCGTATCTCGCCGGGCGTGGCGAGCTGGCGATGCCGCGGCGGGGGGCGATCGCCATCGCCTCGCCGATCACCGGCGACCGCGTCCGCATGACCAACCACCCGTGGAGTTTTTCGGTCGGCGAGCTGCGCGGGCAGCTCGGGTTTGAGCGGCTCGATGTGATCAACGATTTCACCGCCCAGGCGCTGGCGCTGCCGCATCTCGGCGACGGCGACAAGACCAAGATCGGCGGTGGCGGCGCGGTTGCGGGGCGCCCGATCGGGGTGCTTGGCCCGGGCTCGGGGCTCGGCGTCTCGGGGCTGATCGCGGCGGGCGACCCGGCGGCGCCGCGCTGGATCCCGCTGACCGGCGAGGGCGGCCACGCGACGATGGCGCCGGCCACCGCGCGCGAAAGCGCGGTGCTCGACCACATGCGCCGGCATTACGATCACGTGTCGTTCGAGCGCTGCGTGTCGGGACCGGGCATCGTGAACCTGTACAACGCGCTGGCGGCGGTCGACGGCATTCCGGCGGCGCAGTACACCGCCGCCCAGATCACCGATCCCGAAATCAGCGCCGGCGATCCGCGCTGCCATGAGGCGACCGAGATGTTCTGCGCGATGCTCGGCACCGCCGCCAGCAATCTGGCGCTGACCCTGGGCGCGCAGGGCGGGGTCTACATCGCCGGCGGCATCGTGCCGCGCCTCGGCGAGCGCTTCGCCGCGTCGCCGTTTCGGGCGCGGTTCGAAGCCAAGGGCCGCTTCGCCGCCTATCTCGCGGCGGTGCCGACCTGGGTCGTGACCCATAATCTAGCGGCCTTTCTCGGCTGCGCCGCGGCGCTGCGCGATTAGATCAGCCGCGCGGCGCGGCGGCGCGGCGCAGGCGGTCGTTGATGGCGCGCCCGAGCCCGCGCTCGGGGATCGGCATGACCGCGATCGCGGTGAACTCGGGGCGATCGACAAGGCGCAGCATCGCAAACAGATTTGCCGCCGCCTCGGCGAGATCGCCGACGCGCGACAGCCACGCGATCTCGGCAAATCCCTCCGGCGCCGCCGGCCCGAAGGCGAGCAGGGCCTCGCTGGGTCGCGCCGCGACCGCGTCGAGGCGGACCGGGAGGCTCGGCGCGTAATGGCTGGCGAGTTGGCCCGGCGCGCGCGGCGTCTTCGCCGCTGCCGCCGGTACGGCGATTTCGCCCAACAGGGCCGATAGGGCTTCGAGCGTGACGCCGCCAGGGCGCAACAAAGCCGGCATGGCGCCGCCAAGGTCGAGGATCGCCGATTCGATCCCGACCGGGCTAGCTCCGGCGTCGAGGATCAGCGCCACCCGGTCGCCCAACTCGGCGGCGACATGCGCGGCCGTGGTCGGGCTGACCCGGCCGGAGCGGTTGGCCGAGGGCGCCGCGATCGGTCGCCCGGTCGCGCGCAGCAATTGCCGGGCGACCGGGTGGGCGGGCACGCGCAAGGCCACCGTGTCGAGCCCGGCGCACGCGAGCAAGGACAACCCGCCGGTTTCGCGCCGCGCCAATACCAGGGTCAGCGGCCCGGGCCAGAAACGCTCCGCGACGGTGCGCGCCCTCCGGTCGAACACCGCGATCGTCTCGGCGGCGGCGAGGTCGGCGACGTGGATGATCAGCGGGTTGAAGCGCGGCCGCTCCTTCGCCGCGAAGATGCGCGCGACCGCCCGCTCGTTGGTCGCGTCGCCCCCGAGCCCGTAGACCGTCTCGGTCGGAAACGCGACCAACTCGCCGGCGCGAAGCAAGCCGGCGGCTTCGGCGATCGACTGATCGTTTGCCTCTGCTATTCGTGCCCTCATTCCGTCCCTCACCTGCCTCGCTATGCTCGGCACCCTCTCCCGCACGCGGGAGAGGGAAGGGGCCCATCGCCTTGGCGATGGCAAGGGTGAGGGTTCAGCGCGGCCCGCGGCCCGGTTGCGGATCGACGCCCATCCGACCGGAGCGGTTCTGGTAGAGGTGGACCTCGTGCCGCATCGGCCGCGGCGGCTCGCCCTCGAGCCACAGGCGGTACAGCAGCCGTTTCTTCGCCTTGTCGTCCCAGTCGACAAAGGCGGTGCGGGCGTGAAGGATCTCGTAATTGTTGATGAACGACGCTTCGCCGGGCTGCAACCGCGTCTCGAAGCGGACCTCGTCGCGCTCGGCGACCCTCTCGAAGCAGGCCAGCGCCTCCCTTTCGAGGTTGCTGAGCGGCTTGCCCAGGGTCTGCGCCCCGCGGTCGATCACCCCGCGCACATAGCGGCAGCTCAACACCCCGCCCGCCTCGGAATAGACCGGCACGCGATAGGGCGTCACCGGCTCGTCATCCGGCGCTTCCTCGCCGCGGCGGTCGCAGCGGAAGCCGCGCGACAACACCGCCAGGTATTCGGGGTGCTCCCGGGCGATGATCTCGCGCACCTTGAGCGAGCTGGCATAGATGCTCTGCCCTCCCTCCCTGGCGTCGCGGATGCACAACAGCCCGACGATCTCGGCCGAATCGGTGTGCAGGTTCAATTCGCGGCTGGTGGTGTAGCCGCGCGAGGCCTTTTCGACATTGGTGACATGGCCGAGATAATCGCCGTCGGCGCTCTGCGAGCAGCCGCGGCCGAAATGGGCGCCGATGCCCCAATACACGGTCTGCATCTCGTCTTCGGTGTATTTGTCGACCGGAAACCCGCGCATGATTAGGAGGCCCGGCCCGTTCTTGATGCGGGCGAGCACATCGGCGAGCGCGTGGTCGAGCGCCGGGTGCGAGAAATCGCGCGCCCGGATTTCATGGAATTTGCGGCCCGAGCCGATCAGCCGGTCTATCACTTCATCGATCGCTCGCAATTGCGCCGCGGTAAAATCCCAGCAGATCGCCTCGCGGTCGAGCTCGCCGCCGAGCCAGCCGGGATGGTGCGCTCGTCCAGAGTTAGGCGCTGCCATCTTCCTGATCTCCTCGAACGGACCAATCAATCGAAGAACCGCGTTACTTTTGCATGCTCTGCCCGATCGTGCCCAAAAATTTCGCGGAGCGTATGGAGGGACGCTCCCCGCAAGTGCTCGCGCGACGGATAGGGGCGATCGTCGGTCCCGGTCCCGACTTACCGCCTGTGTAGGAACGCGATCAGCTTGAAGGTCGACCGACAAAAATCGATGAGCCTCGTTTCGCTTCGCGGTGATCTTTGCGCGGACCGCAGTTTCAATGGCTGCAAAATCGCCAAATTCTTGTGGCAAACAGGTCGACGTATCGGCGTCGAGTAGAGCAGTGTGCCTGATAATTTGCTGATAATATCAGGCACAACAGGCAAGGACGGCCGCCTCGCCCGGCCCATCGCAAGAGGACGATCGCGATGCTGAAAACCACCCGCGACATGGTCATGCCGACGGCGATCACAGGGTCGTATCCGCGCCCGTTGTGGTTCGACGCCAGCCTCAACGGCCGCTCGTTCAAATCGGCGATGGGCGACTCGCTGTTCCGCGAGCAGTATCTCGACGCCGTCGCGGCGGTGATCAACGCGCAGGAGGCGGCGGGGCTCGACATCGTCACCGACGGCGACAGCCGCTTCGACCTCGCGGTCGGCGGCAAGTCGTGGTTCTTCTATCCGATCGAGCGGCTCGGCGGCATTGATGGCCACCGCTCGACCTCGGCGGGTTGGATGGGGCGGCACGGGCTCAAGCCCGGCCACATTCTGTGGGAGGTGCAGGAGGCGTATCAGCCCAGCATCGTCGCCGACAAATTGACCCGCGGCCCGCTCGAATACGCCGCCTTGTGGCAGATCGCCCAGCGCCTCAGCGACCGCCCGGTCAAGTTCGGCGCGATCTGCGCGCCCGCGCTCGCCAGCATGCTGTGGGACGAGCACTACCACGACAACAAGGCGATGATCCTCGATTTGTGCGACATCATGAACGCCGAGTTCCGCGAATTGGCCGCCGCCGGCTGCCCGGTGATCCAGGTCGAGGAGCCGCCGCATCACGGCCGCACGACCCGCGCCGACTGCACCGAATCCGACCTCGAATTCCTGACCGAGGCGTTCAACCGCCAGCTCGTCGGGGTCGACGCCGAGATCTGGGTTCATACCTGCTGGGGCAATCCCAACCAGCAGCGCGTCTATTGGGAGGTGCCGAGCTATGAGCGGGCCTTGCCCCATCTGCTGCAGCTCGATTGCGACGTGATCACCTTCGAATGCGCCAGCACCGGCGGCAAGGATTTGCCACTGTTCGCCAAATACCACACCGACAAGAAGATTGGCATCGGCGTCGTCAGCCACTGCAACACCGTGGTCGAGCCGCCCGAGCACGTCGCCGGGCTGATCCGAAAGGCGCTCGAATACATCCCGCCCGAACGGCTGGTGATCACCACCGATTGCGGCTTTGGTCGCGAGGGGCTGTCGCGGCGCATCGCCTATTACAAATGCGTCAGCCTGGTCGAGGGCACCAACATCGTGCGCCGCGAATTGGGCCTCCCCGAAGCCCGCGTGCGCGCCGCCGACCCGAGGCTCTATTTCGCCGGGGTCGAGGAAAAGTGATCGCCGCGATCATATTCGCGCCGGCGAACGGGGTGCATAGTCGGGTCGAGAGCGCCAAGCTCCAGCCTGATCCAGGGAGGAACCGATGCGTGCCTATCATATCGCCGGATTCGCGCTGGTCGCGGCCCTCGCCGCACCCGCCAACGCCGAATTGCTCGCCCACAAGGATTTGTCCCTGGCGACCGCGCTGACCATCGCGACCGCCGCCGGCGATCTGTGCAAGAGCCAGGGCTATCGCGTGTCGGTCACCGTGGTCGGCCGCGAAGGCCAAATCATCGTGCAATTGCGCGGCGACAACGCCTCGCCGCACACGATCGAAAACAGCACGCGCAAGGCCTATACCTCGCGCACCTTCCGCGTGCCCTCGGGCGAGATCGTCAAGCGGGTCAAGGACAACCCGACCAGCGGCCTCGTTCATCTGAGCGGCGTGGTCGCGGCCCAGGGCGCATTGCCGATCAAGATCGGCGAGGACACGATCGGCGCGGTCGGCGTCTCCGGCGCGCCCGGCGGCGACAAGGACGAGGTGTGCTCGAAGGCCGGCATCGACAAGGTCGCCGACCAGCTCAAATAGGCGGCAGGACCGCGAGCGGGCGCACGATCGGCGCCGGCTTCTCCTTGCCGGCTCGGCCCATCCGGGGCATGCTCGGCGCAAATCGAAACGCGCCGGGAGGACGCCGTGAAAATAAGCCAGGACCGCATTCTGACCACCCATGTCGGCAGCCTGCCGCGTCCGGCGGAATTGCGCGCGCTGTTGGTCAAGAAGGACCAGGGCGAGAATTACGACAAGGCCGAATTGGCGCGGCTGACCCGCCAGGCGGTGGCGGATATTGTCCGCCGCCAGGCCGAGGTCGGGGTCGATATCGTCGATGACGGCGAGATGTCGAAGCCGGGCTACTCGACCTATGTCGCCGACCGGCTGTCGGGGTTCGCCGGGCACGCGCCGGCCAAGCCGCGGCTCGACACCGGGCCGCATCCGAACTTCAGCGCCGCCTTGGAGCGGATGACCGGAACCAACGTGGCGCGGCGGGCGGTGTGCGTTGGGCCGATCGCGGTGCGCGATCGCGAGCCGCTCGCCGCCGATATCGCCAATCTTAAGGCCGCGTTGGCCAATGTCTCGGTGGTCGAGGGGTTCATGACCGCGGCCTCGCCCGGTCTGGTGCCGGTATTCCAGACCAACACCCACTATCCCTCGCACGAGGCCTATGTCGAGGCGATCGCGGCGGCGATGCAGGAGGAATACGAGGCAATCGTCGCCGCCGGGTTCGTGTTGCAGCTCGACTGCCCGGATCTGGCGATGGCGCATCACACCAGCTTCCAGGACCTCGACGAGGCCGCGTTTCTGAAACGTGCCGCGTTTCATGTCGAGGTGCTGAACCACGCGCTGCGCAACGTTCCCGCCGACCGGGCGCGCATCCATATCTGCTGGGGCAATTACGAAGGTCCGCACGACCACGACATCGATTTCGCCAAGGTCGCGCCGATCCTCGTCAAGGCCAAGCCGATGGCGTTGGTGGTCGAGGCGGCCAACCCGCGCCACGCGCATGAATGGACCGTGTGGCAGAACCTCAAATTGCCCGACGACAAGATTCTGATCCCCGGCGTGCTCGACACCTCGACCAACTACGTCGAACATCCCGAACTGGTGGCCGAGCGCATCTGCCGCTTCGCCGATGTCGTCGGGCGCGAACGGGTGATCGCCGGCAGCGACTGCGGCTTCGGCACGTTCGCCGGGTATGGCAAGCTCGACCCCGATATCTCGTTCAAGAAGCTCCGGGCGATGGCCGACGGCGCCGCGATCGCCTCGAAGCGGTTGTGGCATTAAATCATCCATGCGTCATTGCGAGCGAAGCGAAGCAATCTCGATCTGCTGGAGGCTCCACCACATGAGATTGCCGCGTCGCCTTCGGCTCCTCGCAGTGACTCGTTAGAGGAAGAGGAGACCAGCGATGTCATCCAATGGCCAGCGCTACAATGTCGGCGGCTTGATGCTCGACCTGCCGTTCAAGATCCGTCGGCTCGGTCATTTCGGGTTCAACGCGGTAAAGCTCGCCGAGAGCCGCGAGTTCTACGGCGACCTCCTAGGCTTCAAGGCCTCCGACACGCTCGATTTCTCTCGCGCGCCGTGGTTTCCGAAGGACCAGGATCTCGGCGACACCAACGGCTATTTCATGCGCTACGGCACCGACCACCACGCCTTTGTGTTGTTCCCGAAGCGCGTCATGGACCACCGCGCCGACCGCAAATTCGCGCCCGAGGTCACGATCAACCAGATCACCTGGCAATGCGGCAGCCTCCGGGAAATCACCGACGCGTACGGCTATTTCCAGGACCACCAGATCCGTATCCAGCGGGTCGGGCGCGACATGCCGGGCAGCAACTGGCACACCTATGTCTACGACCCCGACGGCCACACCACCGAGCTCTATTACGGTATCGAGCAGATCGGCTGGACCCAGCAGAGCAAGCCGCGCGACATGTACTACCGCGGCTTTCAGGAAAAGCCCGGATTGCCGCAGATGTCCGAGGGCGCCGAACTGGTCGAGGCGCGCGACAGGGGCATCGACATTCATGCCGGCCATCGGCCGGCGCATACCCTGGCCGAAACCTACGACGTCGAGGGCGTCTTGCTGCCGCGCCCGTTCAAGATCACCAAGATCGGCCCGGTCGGGTTGTTCGTCGACGATATCGACCAGGCCGAGGCGTTCTACACCAAGCATCTCGGCTTCACGGTCAGCGAACGAACGAGCTATCGCGGCGCCGGCTGCGTGTTTCTGCGCTGCGGCGCCGAGCATCACAGCGTCGCTCTCTATCCGAAGGAATTGCGCCGCGTGCTCGGGCTTAGCGAGCACTCGACCTGCGCCTCGTTCGGGGTCGAGGTCGGCAGCTACGCCCAGTTGCGCGGGGCGGTGGCGTTCCTCAAATCGCATGGGGTGAAATTCATCGACGCGATCCCGCCCGAGCTCTATCCCGGCATCGACTACGCCGCGTTCGCGCTCGACCCCGACGGCCACTGCATCCAGCTCTACTACTACATGGAGCAGATCGGCTGGGACGGGCGGGTCCGCCCGGCCGCCGAGCGCCGCCGGGTCGCGCGCGACTGGCCCGAGGTATTGGAGCCGCTGTCCGACAGCTATGTCGACCAGGTGTTCCAGGGGCCGTTGGGGTAAGCGTCAGGATCTTTGTTTCGGTCATTTCGGCGCAGGCCGGGATGACGGATTTCTTTAGAGACAATCGTCGAATCCAGGGAGGATGATGTGGACAGGACCGCATTCGAGACCGAAATACGCGCGCAAGGCTACTCCGATGTCGTCGACCGCGAGATGCCGGCGCACCACGTCAATCCCGAGCACCGGCACGAATTCGACGCGCGCCTCTTGGTGCTCGAAGGCGAGATGACGATCGCCTGCAACGGCGGCGAGCGCACCTATCGTGCCGGCGACACCTTCGCGATGACGGCCGGCACGCCGCATACCGAGAAGTGCGGCCCCGCAGGCGCGCGCTACCTCGCCGGGCGGCGGCACCAGCAATAGGGCTTATGGCCCCGCTCGCGGCGCGATCAGCCCTTCCCGTTCGAGGTGCGGGTAGACGCCGCCGTTCAGCATCAGCTCTAGGAGCATCGGCGGCACCGGCAGCGCTTTTAATACCGCGCCGGTCTCGCGGTTGCGCACGGTGAAATCCTCGATCACGATCTCGGCGGTCTGGCCCTCGGCGAAGGCGGCGTGGACCCCCGGGCATTCGAGCGCGAGCAGGCCGAAATTGACCGCGTTCCGGAAAAACAGCCCGTTGATCGAGTCGGCGACCAGCGCGGCGATTCCGCAATTGCGCAACGAGCGCGCCGCTGGGCGGCTCGATCCCATGCCGTAATTGAGCCCGCCGATAAGGATGTCGCCGGCCCGCGCCTGGTCGACCCAGCCGGGCCGGTTGGCCGCGAACACCGCGCGGCGCTGCTCCTCCTCGGTCGCCAATAACAGCGGCCCCGGCAGCATCAGATCGGTGTTGATGTTGTCGCCAAAGCTCCACACCCGCCCGGCCAGCATGTTCCCTATCATGCGCGCCCTCCCACAAAGTCGGCGGCGTTGGCGATGTATCCGGCGATCGCCGAGGCGGCGACGGTCGCCGGCGACGCCATATAGATGCGGGCGCTGGGGTCGCCCATGCGGCCCTTGAAATTGCGCGTGCTGGCGGTGATGCAGGTTTCGCCTGGGCCGAGCACGCCCATATGGCCGCCGAAACAGGCGCCGCAGGTCGCCGAGGTCACGACGGCACCGGCATCGACCAGGGTCTCGACATAGCCGGCCTTCAGCGCGGCGGTGTAGACCGCCTGGGTGTTCGGGGTGACCAGCAGCCGCACCCCGGGAGCGACCTTGCGGCCCTTGACCACCCGAGCCGCCTCGGCGAGGTCTTCCAAGGTGCCATTGGCGCAGGAGCCGATATAGGCCTGGTCGATCTTCTCGCCGGCGACCTGGCTGACCGGCACCGAGTTGCGGATCACCGCGTCGGGCAGCGCGACCAGCGGTTCCATCGCGCCGAGATCGACACTGCGCCGGTCGGCGTAGACGGCGTCGGCATCGGGGGCTTGCGGCGCGAACGGGGCGGGGTTGCGCGCCTTGACGTACTCGATCAGCCGGTCGTCGGCCTCGAAGGTGGCGAATTCGGCGCTGAGCTCGGCGCCCATCGCCGCGATCGTCCGCCGCGCGTCGATGCTGAGCGCGGCGAGACCCGGCCCGCCGAACTCGACATTCTGGTTGGTATGGTGGCCGTAGGTGCCGGCGAGGTGCAGAAACAGGTCCTTGGCCGATACGCCGGGCGGCAAGGCGCCGTGAAAATCATAGCGGACGGTTTCGCCGACCCGATACCAGGTCTTGCCGGTGGTGATCGCCGCGAGCAGGTCGGGCCCGCCGATACCGCGCGCGGCGCAGTTGAACGCGCCCGAGGCGCAGGTGTGCGAGTCGCTGCACACCAAGACGCTGCCGGGCAAGGCATAGGCGCGGTCGGCGACGATCGCGTGGCTGACCCCCTGGTCGGGTCCCACGTCGTGCAGCCGCTTGATGCCGAAGCGGCGGGCGAACGCGCGGCCATAGGCATGCGCCTCGGCCGAATCTCGGTCCGGCGCCGGCACCATGTGGTCATAGGCGATGACGATCTTGTCGGGGTCGTGGACCTTGAGGATTTCGCGCCGCTGGTGCCGGTGAAAACCCATGTCGAGCATCACCGCGCAATCGACATCGACGACGACGAGATCGCCCGCCTTGACCAGCGACTGCCCGCTCGCCCTCGCGAAGATCTTTTCGACGATCGTCATGCCCATCATAAAGCCCTCCCTGCCTTCCGTCTTATCGTAGCCGATGCTGCGGTAATTTTGGGGCGAACATGCGTAGGGGGAATATTCCACCCGCGGTCACCGTTTTCGCGGCCGCGATTGTCGTACAATAAATCAATGTGATTGAAGTGCTGTTTCGTGGTTTGGCGCGGAGACGTGAATAAATTCAAATATGTTAAACTTGCCACGATTGGGCGATTTCAAGGCTCGTGGAAGAAGACACAACGCGGTTCGTTTTCATTCCGGCAGCATCACAGCCGCCGAAATTGGGAGAGATCGATGTTGAAGCTTTCACATTTGCCCGCGGCCATTCTCGCCTTCGCGATTGCCGCGCCGGTCATGGCGGCCGAACCCACCGCGACGACACCGCCCTCGGCAATGCCGAAGCCGGCGGCGAGCGCGCCGCGCACCGCTGAGACGCCGAAATCGGCTGCGATCGACCTCAACAACGCCACCGCGGTCGAGCTCAAGGCATTGCCGGGCATGACCGAGGTCGGCGCGACCAAGGTGATTCAGGGCCGGCCGTACCGGGAGCCGCACGAATTGGTCACGAAGAAGATCGTGTCGGAGGCGGAATTCGCGAAGATCAAGGATCGCGTCGTCGCGAAAAACCCGAAATCGTAGTACCCGCACCGCACCGCCCGGTCTCCGACCGGCGGGTTAAAGAGGGACGGGGTCGCGGTTCGCCGCGGCCCCGTCGCCGCGAGTGGCCGACCGCCGCGACGGCTCCCCTCAGACCACCTTTTCCTCCCGCAATGCCGCGATGTCGGCCTTGGCATAGCCGAGATCGTGCAGAATCTGGTCGGTGTGCTCGCCGATCAGTGGCGCGCGGCGGCGATAGGTGCCGGGGGTTTCCGACAGATCGATCGGAGTCGGCGCCAAGGGCAGAGTCGTCGCGAGGCCGGGATACTCGCGCTCTTCGAGCAGACGCGCGGCGCGGATATGCGGCTCGTCGAGCGCCTGCTGCGGCGAATAGACCTGCCCGGCGACGATGCTGGCCTTTTCCAATTCGGCCAATGCCTCGGCGCAACTGCGCTCGCCGCACCACGCATTCATCCGCGCGGAGACGATCTCGCCGTGGTCGGCGCGCGACTGGTCGTCGGCGAAGCGCTTGTCGCCGAGCCAATGGTCCTCGCCGATCATCCGGCACCAGCGGTGGAACATCGGGCCGCCGATCACGGTCGCGATGATCCACCCGTCATTGCAACGGAACACATCGGCGGGCGCCGAGTTGAACCCGCGGTTGACGATGCGGGTGCGGTCGGCCCCGGTCAGCGCCTGCTCGATCAGCGCCGAGTTGCTGAACGCGAGCGCGGTGCGCAACAGCGCGCCCTCGACCTTTTGCCCGCACCCCGATTTGCCGCGTTCCATCAACGCGGCCATCGTGCCGAAGGCCGACAGCAGCGCGGTACCGAAATCGACCCAGGGCACCTTGAGCGCGATCGGCTGCTCGGGCGTGCCCGACAGATAGACCGCGCCGCTCATCGCCTGGCCAATGCCGTCGAACCCGTGCTTGTGGCTGAGCGGCCCGCCGGCGCCAAATCCGGTGACCGTGGTAAGGATGATGTCGGGTTTGGTCGCGCGCAGGCTGTCGAGGTCTAGTCCCAGCGAGCGCAACACGTTGGGCGGCAAGTTGGCGACGACGATGTCGGCGGTGGCGACCAGTTTCTTGACGATCTCGCGGCCGCGCGGATGGGCCGGGTCGAGGGTCATCCCCAGTTTGTTGCGGTTCATCGCCAGGAACATCGCGCCGCCACCATCTGGCGCGGTGCCGACCGGGATGATGCCGCGATCCTCGCCGCCGCCGAGCCGCTCGATTCGGATCACCTCGGCGCCGAGATCGCCGAGCAGGGCGGCGCAGAACGGTCCCGCGATGTAGCGCCCGAAATCGAGGACGCGAATGCCGTCAAGTACGCCTGCCACAATCTTCTCCCGTAATTCACCGTGCCCAGTCGATCACCGTGCCCGGGCCGGCCAGCAGATCCGGGCCGCAGCGCCAGGCGATATCGGAATGCGGCACATGCGACCGCTCGACCCGGTAACGCGGCGACAGTATCGCGGTCAGCGCCGGATCGGCGGAAGCCAAATATTTCGCGATCAGACCCGCGACCTCGCGCGACATCGGGCCGGTCTGCCGGTCGACATAGACCACTCGCAGCGCGCCCGGTGTTCGAGGCTCGCGCGCGAACCGGTCGCCGAGCCAGGCATCGACGATCTCCAACCCCCGCTTGGGGTCGCCGAGGGCGGGGTCGTGCCCGTAAAGCCCGTCGAACAGGTGCAATTCGTCCGGCGCGCGGCGCGCCCCGGCGGTGATGTCGACCGCCGGCATCACGCCGCCGGAATGCGCGGTCAGGATCAGCCGGTCGGTCGATAATCCATGCCCTAGGCACGACAGTCCGTATTCGACCAGCGCGTCGATCCCGCCTATCCACAAGGCGGGGAAATCGTACCAGGTGTGCCGGACCCAGTTGCCGCGCGGTAGCAGGGCGAGGGTCGGGCGCGCCCGGCCGGACAGGTCGAGGCCGCTGCGCGCGACCTTGTCCGACAACGCCATCGCGCCGCCTCGCTGCGAAAACCCGTGCAAATGCACGACGACGTCGATCGCGGCGGCGGCGAGCGGGATCTCGTTCCAGCGCAGGAACAGATCGGGCTGGGTTCCGGCATGCGCGCGCAACACCGGCGTATCGGCGAGATAAGCCTCGCCCGGCATGATGGTGTCGCCCGACCAGGTGATCGGCAGTTCCGGCAATTGTCGACCCTTCGCGTTGCGCTGCGGCGCGATACTGTAAGGCAGGATTCCGGTTCGTCACATCGCATCCGCGGCGCGCGGAGTTGCGATCAGCGTGGGGATTGATTATCTATATACCCATAATAATTCTGCATAGGCAGAACACATGCCGCTCAACATCAAGGACCCCGCCGCCGAGAAATCCGTCCGCGAGCTCGCCGCGCTGACCGGAGAGACCGTGACCGCCGCGATCCGGCGGGCCGCCGAAGAGCGGCTGGAGCGAGTCCGCCGCGATCTGTCGAGGCGCAACCTCGCCGACGAAATTCTCGAAATCGGCAAACGCTGCGCCACATTGCCCGATCTGGATTGTCGCACGGCGGAGCAGATCCTCGGTTATGACGAGCATGGATTACCGGCCTGATGGTCCGGGCTTGATGGTTATCGACACCTCGGCGCTGGTCGCAATCCTGCTCGATGAGCCGCCGGCCGCTCGAATCGCCCAGGCGATCGAGGCCGGGTCGCCGCGCCTGGTGTCGGCGGCGAATTTGCTGGAAGCGTCGATCGTGATCGAGAGCCGGAAAGGCGAGGCCGGCGGCCGCGAACTCGATCTGCTACTGTATCGCACCGGCATTGAAATCGTCCCGGTCGATCACGACCAGGCCGAGATCGCCCGCACCGCGTGGCGCCGCTTTGGCAAGGGCCGGCATCCGGCCGGATTGAATTACGGCGACTGCTTTGCCTATGCTCTGGCCAAGAGCCGCGGTGCGGCATTGCTGTTTGACGGCGGCAATTTCGCCGCGACGGATATCGAGCGCGTCGCCCTGTCTTGACCGCGCCCGCGTCTTCCCTCCCCCCGCCACAGGAGCGACCCATGGCCAGGCTTCCCCATATCACCAGCAAGGATCAGGTAGCGGCGAAGGATCACGCGGTGTTCGATTCGATCGTCGCCAGCCGCGGTGCGGTCCAGGGGCCGTTCACGATGTTCATGCACTCGCCGGCGGTGGCCGAGCGGGTCGGCCATCTCGGCGCCTATGTCCGCTTCGAGGGTTCGCTCGACATGCGGGTGCGGGTATTGGCGGCGATGACCGTCGCGCGCGAGTACGAGGCGATGTACGTGTGGGGGGCGCAGACCGGCGGCGCCCGCCGGCTCGGCGTGCCCGAGGCGACGATCGCCGCGATCCGCGAGAACCATTCGCGCGGCATCCCGGCCGACGACGCGCTGATCGTCGATTTCACCCGGCAACTCTTGCGCAAGCACCGCGCCGACGACGTCACCTTCAAGACGATGCAAACCCGGTTCGGCAATGACGAGCTGGTCCAGCTCACCACCGCGATCGGCTATTACGGCCTGCTGGCGATGACGGTGAACACCTGCGAGCTGGAACCCGCCGAGGGCGCGGAGGTGCTGAAGGTTTAGCCCAACCCTGTCATAGCGAGGCGCCGGCGGGGCAACGAAGCAATCTCGATCCGACTATCCTCGATCGGCGGGAGATTGCTTCGCTCCGCCCGCAATGACGCTAGGGCTGGCTGCTGCGTCTCCACTGGACCCCGTCTCAAGCCTTCGGCTCGGCGCCGACCTTGGTGACGAGCTGCTCCAACACCGGGTAGGGCTGGGCGCCGACGACGCCGTAAGTGCCGGCGACGAAGGTGGGGACGCCGGTCACGCCGTACTGGTGCGACTTCGCCCAATCGGCATCGACCGCGTCCTTGTACCGGCGCGTCTCGATGACCTCGCGCGCGGCCTCGCCGGATAGCCCGACCGACTCGGCGATCTCGACCAAGATGTCGGGGTCGCCGATATTGCGTGCGTCGACGAAATAGGCGCGGTAGAGCGCGTCGTGGATCGCCTCGCCGCCGGGCTGGGTATCGGCCCAGCTGCCGAGCTCCTGCGCGAGGCGGCTGTTGTAGGTGTGGGTGCGCCTCCCATAGGGCAGCCCCTCGGCGTCCATCAAATTCTTCATGCGCTGATAGGCAGCCTCGGGGTCGATACCCCGCGCCCGGTAGCTTTCCGCCATCGACCGCCCTTCGACCGGGGTGTCGGGATGCAGCGGGAAATGCACCAATTTAGTCTCGACGGCGTAATTCTGCTTCAGTTTTTCAATACGCACGGTACTGAGGTAGCACCAGGGTCAGACGTAGTCGGTGAAGATTTCCAGCGTGATCGGATCGCTCACAGTGACACCTTTCGACAGTGGAGCCAGGCAGCCGGCCTCTAGCCTCCGGCAAGTTCAAATATGGTATTATAAGCAGGATGGTGCCACCGGAAAGCTAGTATGACGTTTGATACGCTCTCATACGCTCGCCGGCTGAAGCAGGCGGGTGTCCTCGAAGCCCAGGCCGAAGCGATGGCGGATGCCACGCGCGAGCTGGTTACGCAGGACGTCGCCGGCAAGTCGGACATCACAGCGCTGAAGCCGGAGATTACTGCGTTGGCCACGGAGGTTGCCGCCGTGGAACAGCGTCTCACCGCCGCCCTGGAAACCCTCTCGCTGCGCCTTACCGTGCGCGTAGGCGTCATGCTCGCGGCCGGGCTGTCGATCCTCGTTGCCCTCAGCCGGATTCGCTGAGCGACGTGGCGAGACCAGGCTAGAGCACCCGCAACGGCAGCCCGCGTGGCCTCGTGGCTGTCGCGACAAACCGCTTGTGAGGCCCGGTTCAACACCACTAAATTCGCGCCCCAGTCAGAATTCGCCGCGCGGCGGCGTTAAGCGACGACAAGGAGTATGCGATGCCGGAAAACAAGGCGGGAACCAGCGACATCTTCGAGGCGATGCACACCTGCCGGGCGATGCGGCGGCTGAAGCCCGACCCGGTGCCGGAGGATTTGATCGTCAAGATACTGCGCGCCGGTCAGGCGGCGGCGAGCGGCGGCAACACCCAGCGCTGGAAGTTTCTGGTGCTGAAGGACGGAGCCAAGAAGAAGGCGGTACAGGTCTACTACAAAAAGCTGTTCGACGAGTCGGTCGGGCCGCGCTACGCCGCGAGCGCGCCGCCGCCCGGTTCGAACCCCGAGAGCTTCAAGCGCCAGCACGCGGCGGTCGAATACCTGACCGACCACTATCACGAGGCGCCGGTATGGATCGTCGCCTGCCTCGAAGGCGCCACACCGAGCCGGACCGCCGGCGCGTCGATCTATCCGGCGGTGCAGAACATGCTGTTGGCGACGCGCGCGCTCGGCCTCGGTACGACTCTGACGACGCGGCACACCGGGTATGAAAAGGAGGTGGACGCGGCGATGGGCATCCCCGCCGGCTACAAATCCTACGCGATCTTGCCGATCGGCTATCCGATGGGGAATTTCGGTCCGCTCGGGCGCGGTCCGCTCGGCGACGTCGTGTACCTCGATGATTGGGGCAAGTCGTATCCGGGCGTGTGACCCAACCGCCGTTCGCGCGGGCCGGAACCGTACCCACGTACCAGGGAGTGAAAAATGCCGAGAGCGACGCCGATCAGCGACAAATCCCAGGTTCCCGCCGAAGCGCAGCATATCGCCGACGACGTGCTCAGCGTCTTCGGGCGCATCCGCGGGCCGTTCAGCGTGCTGCTGCACAGCCCGAAACTGGCCGAGCGCATGCTGGGGATGGTCAAGTTCAACCGCGACGATTGCGTCGTCGACGGCAGGTTGCGCTCGCACGCGATCCTGGCCGCGGTGCGCGAGCGCGACTCGGCCTATGTCTGGTCGGCCCAGGTCGGCGCCGCCCAGCGCGCCGGGGTTGACGCCAAGACGATCGACATCCTGCGGGCGAAAGGCGATGTCTCGGGCCTGCCCGACGACGAGCGCGACGTCGTCACCCTGACGCGGCAATTGCTGCGCACCAACCGGTGCGACTATCCGGCGTTCAACCGGCTGTGCGGCAAATACGGCGTGCCGTGGATGGTCGAACTGATCACGATCGCGCATTACTTCACGGTATTGTCGGGCGTGACCAACGCGTTCGAGGTGGCGGTCCCGGCCGACGGCGACCAATTGCCGAGTTAGTCGTCACCGCCGTCATTGTGAGCGCAGCGAAGCGATCTCGTTCCGGCGGAGACTCGCCCGGTTGAGATTGCTTCGTCGCCGCGCTCCTCGCAATGACGGGTTCTGTTGCGAAGCGAGGATGGCATGGCGTTGAAACGCATGGTGTTGCAGATCGGCATGGGCACCGACATCCGCGGCACCGACTATACCAAGGCGGCGGTGCGCGCCTTGCGCGACGCGCTGTGGCACAACTCGCTCAGCGTCGCCAACGCCGTCGGGCTGCCGACGGACTCGATGCAGGTCGAGGTGACGATCGGGGTGCCGCGCCCCGATCTGGTCGACACCGACGCGGTACTGGCGATATTGCCGCACGGCACCGGCACGGTGAAGGTGGTCGAGGGCGGACTCGAAATCGCCAACGATTCCGGCACCGGCAGCACCTTGATCGCCAACGCCGCCGCAGTGGTGCGGCTCGACATCGCGTGAGGAGGGCGACATGGCGGGACCGCGCATCATCCTCGAAATGGGCAGCGGCAACGATCTGCACGGCGGCGACTACACCAAGGCCGCGGTGCGCGCGGTGGCGGATGCGTTGCATCACAGCTCGCTGACCTTCATCCGCACCCTCGGCCTCGACTCCAGGAAGATGCAGGTCGAGGTAACGATCGGGGTGCAGCAGCCAGGCCGGGTCGATGCCGGCAAGGTCAAGGCGGCATTGCCGCACGGCGAGGTCACGGTCAAGGTGGTCAAGGGCGGGCTCGACGTGCCCGACCCGGAGGCCGGCGACATCGCAGTGATCGCCAGCGCCGCGATCGCGGTCAGGTTTGATTCATTGCCGCAGGCGAAGGGGTAGGGCGGGTCGATCCCGGAAATTTCGTCTTTCCGAGATGTTCCGAGGGGCAGACCCGGCGCGACGCGCCTCGCAATGACGGCGCCTTTTGTGACAGGCTGCGCGTGTTCACCGGGAGGAGGATGCGCGATATGCCGAGCATGCAAGACCAGATCGTGCTGGTGACCGGGGCGGGGGCCGGGATCGGCCGCGCCATCGCGCTGGCGATGGCGGTGGAAGGGGCGACGGTCGCCGCCGCCGATATCGACCCGGCGGCGGCGCAACGCACCGCCGCCCTCATAGAGTCCGGGGCGGCGCAAGGGACCGCCGCCCTCGCGGCCAGCAACCGGGTGCGGACCCTGGCGATCGCGGCCGATTGCGGCGATGTCGCCAGCATCGATGCGATGGTCGCGCGCGCCGTCGCCGAATTCGGCCGGCTCGACGTGATCGTCAACAATGCCGGCGTCACCCGCTATTCCTACATCATGGATCTGACCGAGGCGGATTGGGATCGCATCCACCGGGTCAACGCCAAGGGCGTGTTCTTTTGCCTGCAGCGCGCCGCGCGCCAGATGATCGAGCAACACGGCGTCGACGGGCGCGGCGGGCGGATTATCAACATGGCCTCGATCTCGGGCCGCGGCTATGTCGGCGCGTCCAACGCCGCCTATGCCGCGAGCAAGGGCGCGGTGATCGCCTTGACCAAGATGGCGGCGCAGCAGCTCGGCCGCTACAACATCAACGTCAACGCGATCTGCCCTGGCGTCACCCGCACCGAGCTCGGTCAGCGCAACGCGGTCGGACGGGCGGCGGCGCGCGGATTGACGATCGAGCAGCTCCAGGCCGAGCAGGAGGCCGGCATCCCGATCGGCCGCGCCAACCAGCCCGAGGACATCGCCGCGATGGCAGTATTCCTCGCCTCACAAGGCGCGCGCAACATCACCGGGCAGTCATACAACGTCGACGGCGGATTGGTGCCGAGCTGAGTCCCTTCCGCCGCCGTGCATTTCCCTCACCCTCCCACTGCTGACGCAATGGGTCCCTCCCTCTCCCGCGGAGTGGGAGAGGGGCTTCCCGCTCCGATGACTGTGCCCCTCTCCCGTAGTACGGGAGAGGGAGGGGCCCGCGGCGAAGCCGTGGGAGGGTGAGGGTGGCCGTTCCCTCCGTTCCACGCCTGCTCGCCGCCCGCCTGCCGTTCTTTTATGGCTGGGTGATCCTCGCCTGCCTGTGCTGCGTCGGGTTCTCGCGCCAGGGGCCGGCGGTGGCGACGTTGTCGATCTTTGTCGAGCCGCTGACCGGCGAGTTCGGCTGGTCGCGCACCGCGCTATCGGGGGCGGTGTCGCTTGGCGGGGTGCTGGCTGCGATCTCGTCGCCGCTGATCGGGCCGGTGTTGGACCGCCACGGTTCGCGCTTCATCCTCTGCCTGGTGGTGGCGCTGAACGGCATCCTGTTGCTGCTGCTGTCGCAGACCAGTTCGCTGCTGATGTTCTATCTGCTGTTCTGCGTCGCGCGGATGAACTGGGCCGGGCCGTTCGACCTCGGCATCTACGGCGCGGTCAGCAACTGGTTCGTCGCGCGCCGCGCCTTTGCCACCTCGGTCGCCACCCTGGCGCAACTGGCCGGGCTGGTGGCGATGCCGCTGATCGCCCAGTTCGCGATATTGCACGATGGCTGGCGCGCCGGGTGGCTGGCGATCGGCGGGTTGACCCTGCTGATCGGGTTCGTGCCGTGCTGGCTGCTGATGGTACGCCGGCCCGAGGATCTGGGGCTGGTGCCCGACCGCGCCGCCGCCCCGGCCGCGGGCGACGGCACCCTGCCGAGCCTCGCCCCCGAGCCAAGCTATTCGCGCCGCGAGGCGATCCGCACCCCGGCGTTCTGGCTATTGCTGCTCTACACCGCGCTGGTCTATCCGGTACAGGCCGGGGTCAGCCTGCATCAGGCGCCGCATCTGATCGAGCGCGGCATCGATCCGACCATCGCGGCGACGATCGTCAGCATGTTTTCGCTGATGTCGGCGCTTGCCAGCATCGTCTGCGGGCTGTTGCCGCGACGCCTGCCGATCCGCTATCCGCTCGCCGCGATCGGCGCGATGCTGGCGGTCGGCACCGCGATCATGCTGGCGATAAATTCGCCGGCGGAGGCGTTCCTCGCCGCCGCGTTGTTCGGGTTTGGGGTCGGCGGCATCCTGACCCTGCTGCCGCTCGCCTGGGCGGATTATTTCGGCCGCGCCCATTTCGGCTCGATCCGCAGCATCGCGCTGTCGGCGCAGGTGTTGTCGCAGGCCACCGGCCCGCTGTTGTCGGGTGCGTTGCGCGATTGGACCGGAAATTACGTGCTCGCGCTCGAATGTTTTACCGTGCTCGCCTGCCTCGGCGTCGTCGCGGCCTTGACCGCCCGGCGGCCCGGCTGACTCGGCGTGGCTGACTCGGCCCGGTTGACTTGTTGGCTGGCCGGCATCGATCATGGCGCCAGCACAAAACCATACCGGGGGAAGCGATGGCGGCCGACAGCGATACCTTTGATTACATCGTCACCGGCGCCGGCTCGGCCGGGTGCTGCGTCGCGGCGCGGCTCAGCGAATCCGGCAAGTACCGGGTATTGCTGCTCGAGGCCGGACCCCGGGACAGCAGCCCGTGGATCCACATGCCGATGGGCTATGCCAAATTGTTCGCCAACCCGCAGCTCAACTGGATGTTCGAGAGCGAGCCCGAGCCCGAGCTCAACAACCGCACGATGTACCAGCCGCGCGGCAAGGTATTGGGCGGCACCAGCTCGATCAACGGCATGGTCTATATGCGCGGCAACCCGGCCGATTACGACGAGTGGCGCCAGCGCGGCTGCACCGGGTGGGATTGGGATTCGGTGTTGCCGTTTTTCAAGAAGGCCGAGGACCAGGAGCGCGGGCCGAGCGAATTCCACGGCGTCGGCGGCCCCCTTCGCGTCTCCGAGCATCCGGTGCGCTGGGAACTGGCCGAACACTGGGTCGCCGCCGCGATCGAGGCCGGATTGCCGGCCAACAACGATTTCAACGACGGCCAGCAGGATGGCGCCGGCCACTTTCAATGCACGATGAACAAGGCGCGGCGCTGGAGCACGGCGCGAGCCTATCTCGGCCCGGCGCGCGACCGCGCCAACCTGATCGTCGCGACGGACGCGCACGCGACCAAGGTATTGGTCGAGGACGGGCGCGCGGTCGGGGTCGCCTATCTCAAGGGCGGGGTGCCGACCGAGGCGCGGGCGCGCGGCGAGGTCGTCGTTTGCGGCGGCGTCTACGGCTCGCCGCAATTATTGCAGCTTTCCGGGATCGGGCCGGGCGAATTGCTGCGACGGCACGGCATCGCGGTGGTGCGTGAGCGCAGCGACGTCGGCGCCCAGTTGCAGGACCATTTCTACGTCCGGCTCGCCTATCGCTGCACCAAGCCGATCACCCTGAACGATGTCGGAAACAGCCTGTGGCGCCGCGCCGCGGCCGGCATCCAGTACGGGCTGTTCCGCTCCGGCCCGCTTGCCAGCAACGGCATCTGCGCCGGAGGGTTCGCGCGCAGCGACCCGCGCCTCGACCGGCCCGACATCCAGCTCAATTTCAGTACTTGGAGCTTTGCCGGCCGCGACGCCAAGGGGGTCCATCCGCACCCGTTCCCAGGGTTCAGCGTCAGCGCGGTGCATCTGCGCCCGGACGCGCGCGGCACGGTCAACATCAAGAGCTCCGACCCGCTGGCGCCACCGGCGATCCAGTTCAACTTCCTGCGTACGCAATCGGATATGCAGGCCCTGATCGCCGGCATGCGGCTGGCGCGCAAGATCACCGAGCAGCGGGCGATTCTGCCCTATGTCGCCGAGGAGATATTGCCGGGGCCGAAGGTCAACACCAATGCCGAGTTCGAGGCGGCGATCCGCGAGAACGCGCTGTCGAACCTGCACCCGGTCGGGACCTGCCGCATGGGGGCGGACGATGCCGCGGTCGTCGATCCGCGCCTGCGCGTCAACGGGGTCGGGCATCTGCGCGTCGTCGATGCGTCGGTGATGCCGGCGGTGCCGGCCGGCAACACTAACGCGCCGACGATCATGATCGCTGAAAAAGCCTCTGACATGATCCTCGAAGACGCCCGCGCGGCGTAGTTCTACCATCGTCATCCCGGCGCAGGCCGGGACGCTCGGAAAGCGGATCGGCGGGTCCTGGCCTGCGCCGAGATGGCTATTAGATAGACCGTGGGGCGTCTAGCCAATCGTCGTGATATTCCCCGGTAGACCGTCATGCACGCGAAAATAGGGGGCGTGGTCGGCGGTCGTGTTCCGGGCGAGCAGACTGAGATAATACGGGTGGTAATCGAAATCGTAGAGCGCACTCGGCAGCGCCGCATCGCCGCCGGCGGGGCGACGCGCCAGAGGTCTCGTGGAGCCCGGCTCGGGGAGGCGATCCGCCGAGGTCGATCGATGGGCTTATTCGAGCTCCTGTTCCGACGTCAGGTCCGGAAAGCCCGGTTTGCCGCCGATCATCTAGGCCGCTCCGCGACACGGCCTTGTCGTTGCGGACCGAGGGGGGCGTCCGATACCTCGCCGAGCGACAAGCGGGCGGGCACTTCCGGAGCGCTATCCGCACCGTTGCCGGCCGGATGGCGGGCATCGCCGTTCGCGGCGGACGTTCCAGAGGTCCTGGCGGCGTCGACGATGCGTTGCGCCAGCGTCGTGACGGTCAGCAGATCCATCAGGTCGAGCGTCGGAATGGAAATGCCCAGGCGTTGCTCAATACCCATGTGCAGCTCGACCACCATCAGCGAATCCATGCCCAGGTCGATCAACGACCGACTCGCATCGAGCTTGCCGACAGGCATGCGCATCACCGCCGCTACTTGTTTCGCGATCACCTCCGATACGACGATCACGGCTTCCTCACGCGACATTGCCCCCAGCCGCTCAATCATGGCTCGCGGATCCAGCTCGCCGTCTTTTCCGCCCGAATCGCCAAACTCGCCCCGTAACTCCCCATACTTCGGTGATCCGTTCAGGGCCGGCAACATCGCTAGCTTCGGCCAGCTGACATCCGCGGCGACAGCCTCGGTCGCGTCCGACACAAGCGCCTTTTCCAGCGCGGCGAACGCCTGGCGCGGTACGATCGGCGTTATTCCGAGACGGTCAGTCATGGCCCGCGCGAGTTCTGGGTCGTCGGCCACATGCCCGACTTCGGCGATCGCGCCCCACCCCATGACCAAGGCGTGCAGACCCCGCCCCCGACGGTAATGGGCGAGTGCTTCGAGATAACAATTCGCGGCGACGTAGTTGGTTTGCCCGGGATTGCCGATCAGCGTCACGGCCGACGAATACAGCACGAAGAAATCAAGCGGCCGCGCACCCGTCAACCGGTGCAGGTTCCACGCGCCCAACAGCTTAGGCCGCAGCACTGCGGCGAAGCGCTCCGGAGTGAGCTGAGAAAAACTGGCGTCGTCGAACACCGCCGCGCAATGAACCACCCCCCGTAGCGGCGGCATCTCCAGGTCGATCACACGCAGGAGGCCCTCTACGGCAAGACCGTCTGCGACATCGAGTGCGACCTCGCGCACCTCGACGCCGCCGGTGCGTATTCTATCGAGCGCTGCACCAACCGCCGGCTTGGTGTCGGCGCTCCGCCCGACCAGCACGAGATGCCGGGCGCCTTTGGCCGCCAGCCATTCGGCCGTCGCCAGGCCAAAGCCGCCGCGACCGCCCGTGACCACATAGGTGGCGTCCGACCGCAATTCCAACGGTCGGTCGGCCGGCGATCTTTCGATCTTTCCGGCTTCGTCGAGCGAAAGCACCACCTTGCCGATGTGTTGCGACTGCTGAAGGTGGCGCATGGCGCCCGCTGCCTCGGTCACCGCGAACGTCCGGTGCGGCAGCGGTCGAAGGATATCCTGATGGATCAGGCTTGCGAGCTCCTCGAGCAATTCGCCAGCCACCTCGGGGCGATGCGCCAGCAATCGATCGAGATCGACGCCCGAGAACTGAACATTCTCCCGAAATGGCGCCAATCCCAGCTTGCTATTGGCGTAGAAGTCGCGCTTTCCGAGCTCGATAAACCGGCCGAACGGCCGCAATACCGAGACGCCCTTGAGCAGTGCCTCGCCCGCTAACGAGTTCAGCACGACATCGACGCCTTCGCCATCGGTCAGGTGACGGATTGCGTCGGCAAAGCCGAGTGTGCGCGAGTCGACCACGTGTTGGACGCCGAGCCGGCGGAGAAATTGGCGTTTTTCTTCGCTCCCCGCGGAGGCGAAAATTTCCGCGCCAACCCATTGCGCATACTGAATGGCGGCGAGACCGACTCCCCCGGCGCCGCCGTGAATCAGGATCCGCTCGCCCCGCCGCAGTCGGGCGAGATGGCGCAGCGAATAAAGCACCGTCGTAAACGCCACCGGCACCGTGGCGGCACCCTCGAACGACCAGTCTTCCGGTTTTTTCAGAATCAGGGATTTGTGCGTGACGAGGTGCGATCGCATGGCCGCGGGTGCGAACCCGAATACTTGATCTCCAGGCGCCACATTGTCCACGCCCGGCCCCGCGGCGACAATTTCGCCCGCGAACTCCATTCCGAGAGTGGCGCCGGCAAAGCCGCCCTCGAATGCCTCCTGGGGGAGGATGCCGGATCGTTGCAGGACGTCGCGAAAGTTCAGGCCGACCGAGTGAACCCGTACCAAAACCTGATCCGACGACGGGTGGGGCAGCGGGATCGCGTACAGGCGGTTCGTCTCCTGGCCATCCGCGCGGGAGAACTCGACCGCAAAGGGCGTACCCGGCAAGCTATCCGGCTCTACCGCGGGCGGCGGCGGCATGCCGTGGGACAGGCGGAGAACGTACCGCGCACCGCCGCGCAGCACGATCTCGTCCTCGTCATCGGGATGCAGCAGCTCCGGCAACAGGCATTCGGCCATTTTCGGCCCGGGGGCGTCGGGGTCGACATCGATAAGCCGGCAGGCGAAACCCGGCCGCTCGTTCATCAGGGTGCGCCCCACGCCCCAAAGCGGTGCCTGCTCTGGGCGGCTGACGGCACCGCCGCTCGGCCCTGCGATGGCACCGGAGGTGATCACCCAGAGGCGCAGCTTCGGGAAAATCTCCGCCGCGTCGGCAGCTTGGCAGAGCACGACAAGGTCTAGAGCCCCGCGCTTCTGCGCGGCCATCGGATCAGCCCCGTCGGGCGGCAGCGCCGACGACAAGCCGCGAGCGAAGAGGACGTTGATTCGCGGCGTATCGACTTCCTGCCGCAAGGTCCTGAAGAGCAGCCGATAGCTCTCTGGATCGGCTGGCGGAAGGACAAGGCTGTCGGGACCGAGGCGCTGAAAACTCTCGCCGATCGTGACCGTGATCACGCGATGCCCGGCGCCTCCGAGCCGCTCGGTCGTGGCGGACGCCGTGCTGGCCCGCGCTTTTTCACCACTCGTTTCCGCGTCGACGAACGCCAGCCACAGCGCGGGCTCGTCCGCGGCCCTGAGAGCAGTGGGGATCGCGTCATCGAGATTCCTGGCGAGGATCACGCGGTTCGCCAGCCCGTCCTCTTCTAAAACGGTCGCGGTTTCGCCAAACCCCACCTGCTCGAGCAGGTTCTCCCAACGATCCGGGGGGAGCAATGGCGAGTCCGCGCGCAAATCTATATCGGTGAACGCCTGCCACCCGGGCGCCATCCCGAAGATAAATCCGAGAAAATCGCTGTCGTATGCCTCGATCAGCACCAGCAGGCCACCCGGCTTCAGGACGCTCCGCAAGTGGAAGAGGGCGGTCCGGAGGTCCGGAGCCTCGGAAAGCGTATTGGCTATCAGAACCACATCGAACTGCGCCTGCGAAAATCCCTGCACCAGCGGGTCGCGATTGATGTCGAGCAAGGCGCAGCGCAGAAACGACACATCGGCAAGGGCCAACTCCGCCGCCTGGACGCTTTCGGCGTCAGCATCGGCGAAGACATATTCACACCGTTCCCGAGGTAGCACCGGGAGGACCGCCCGGGTCAAACCGCCCGTTCCTCCGCCAATCTCTAAGAAGCTAAGCGGTCGATCGGCCGGGCTCAGTTGCGCCACTTGCCGGATCACGCTCCGAACCGTGGCATTTGCCAGACGGGAAAGGGGATCGGATGAATAAAGCTGTGCGATGGCGCTGCGGTCATGCTTCGGAGAGACGACTTCCGAAACCTCCATGTCGCCCCGCATCAGCATCGGAAGACGATCACCATAACGCGCGATCAGCTGCAGGCTGCCAAGACATTCTGGGTATTCCGCCACCATCCGGCGCCACAGGGTGGTCGGATCGTCCGGCCGGCGATCACCGTTCAGCGCCCACCCCGCTTCCGTCTGCGTCGCCAGCCCGCGGCGCCGCAGCAGGCCGAGCAGGGATCGGAGGTAGGAGGTGTTTTTCGCATTTACGACACCGGCATCGACGAGCCCGGCGACGGTGAACATTTTATCGCCGACCACGGGTTCGAGCGCCGTCCACGCATAGGCCGCTGCGAGGTGGCCAAGCGCTTGTGCCGCCGCGCGGTCCGCCGCAACCTCCCGGCGTGCCCCGAGACACCCGTCAAGGACTCCGGCCACGAGCGCCGTGATGTCGGGCAGCACGGCGGGTTCGGGATGACGGAACGGATTATTCCGCAGCAGCGTCCGCCAATGGTACGCGGGCACGGCACCTGCGTTCGGTGCATCGAGGCGGCGCAACTGCAACTCCCCGATCTCGCCGACCACGTTGCCTTCACCGTCCAGGAGAGTCAGGCGCACGACGACGGAACCCCGCGAGCGTCGCCGCAGCTCGGCATGGCACCATGTCGGCCCGACTCCCCCGCGAGACAGGCGGAGCTGTTTTACCACGGTAGGGACAAAGGTTCCGTCGGCCGCGGCACGCTCGCCGTCGTACGGGATCGCGCCAAAGCTCGCTTGCAGGCAGGCATCGAGCAGCGCGGGGTGGATTTGGTAGCCGCTCCCCGCGTCGACGACCGACAACGTGGCGGCGATCTTGCCAAGCGCCTCGCCCGAGCCGATCCACAAGTTCTCGATGCCCTGAAATGGCAACCCATAGGAAAGCCCGTACTCGGCGCAGCGACGATAATGCGTCGCCCCATCGATCATCCCGGTCATGCGGGCGCGGATGCTTTCAATCGAGACGCTCGCCGGCGCTGCGGAACCGGCCGACGAGGTCAGACGGCCGCTGGCGAACAGCGAGCTCTCGCCGGTTGCCGGCTCGCGCAGCGCGATGCGAAACGAGCTGTCCTCGCTCGCGAGGCTGAATTCGATCAGCGAACTACGGTCGTCGGAAAGGACGAACGGACGATGAATCTCCAGTTCCTCGATCTCGACGGCGGTCGCGTTCGCCCGCAGGGCGGCGGCGCTCAACGCCATCTCCACGTAGCCGGTGGCCGGGAAGACCGGATTTCCGTGCAGAACGTGATCCCGCAGGTACGGGAGCCGCCAGAGATCCAGTGAATTCTGCCAGGTCGGCTGCGCCGTGGGGAGGCGATAGCCGAGTAGCGGATGCTCAGGGCGGCCAAGGCGCGGCAGCATCGGCTCCGCTCGGGTCGTCATCCAAAAGCGCTCGCGCTGCCACGGGTACGCCGGCAGGTCGACGCAGGGGCCCGGATCGGGAAACAGCGCCGCGACGTCAACGGCGCACCCCCGCGCGTAGCATTCCCCGAGAGCGTTCCACAGCGCTTTCTGCTGCGGCTCCCGGCGGCGCTGAGACGCGACCGTGCTGCCCGATTTCTTACGGGATGTCAGACAGTCCCGGACATAGGTGGAAAGGATTGGATGCGGGCCGATTTCGAGGAAGAAATCGATCCCCTCGTCGATCAGCTTCCCGACCGCGGCGGCGAATTGCACGGGGTGGCGAATGTTTTCCCACCAGTAGCCGGCGCCAAGCGCGGTTCCGGCGAGCTCATCGCCGGTCACGGTGGAAATGAACCGCGAACTCGCCCGAGCCGGCGCAAGTCCGTCTAGGCGATCCAACAGCTCGCCCTTGATCGGGTCCATCGCGCTGCTGTGAAAGGCATAATTCAGCGGCAGCAGCCGATGGAAAACTCCTCGGGCGGCGAGGCTTTCGCCGAGCCGACGAAGCGCCGTTTCCTCGCCCGCCAAGGTCACCGAAGTCGGGCTGTTGACCGATGCGATCGTTAGGCTCGCGCCATAGGGGGCGATCACGGTCTCGGCCTGTTCGAGCGCCAAGCCCACCGCCGCCATCTTGCCCTTTCCGGCGGTTCTGCCCTGCGCCTGGCTGCGGCGGGCGATCACCAGACAGGCCTGCTCCAAAGAGAGGATTCCAGCGGCATACGCCGCCGCGACCTCGCCGACGCTATGGCCCAGGCTTGCTTCGGCGTTGACGCCGCTGGCGCGTAACCACTCGACGATGCCGATCTGCAGCGCGAACAACGCCGGCTGCGCAATCTCGGTCTTGTCAAAGCTGTCCGCCGGGGCATCCCCGCGCATCGCATCGGCGACGCTCCAACCCAGCAGCGGTCTTAGGAGGCTATCGGTCCTGTTCACCCAATCGGCGAAAACCGGCTCGCTCTGCCACAGCTCGCGGCCCATGCCGAACCACTGCGAGCCATTGCCGGAGAACACCAGACAAATCCGCGTCGGCCGCACCCGCGCGTTGCTCGGGTTAGCCTCGGTACCGTGATCGCTGTCGGCGAATGCCTCGAGGCTATCGGCGATCTCGGCGTGACTGTGGCCGGAGATTGCCAGGCGGTGATCATGCTGACTCCGGCGCGTCAGCGCCGTCCGGCAGATCGCGGCGAGCCCGAGGGCATCCGGCATGCGCAACAGCGCGGCGTACCGTCCCGCGAGCGCCCGCAGCGCCGAAGCGCTCCGCGCCGAAATAAACAGCGGCTGCATCGCGCGCGTGGATTTTGGTTCAGAGGCGGATCCCGGCGGTTCGCACAACACGGCGTGGGCGTTGGTGCCGCCGAAGCCGAACGAATTGACGCCGACCACTAGCGGCTCCGGGTTGTGCGGCATGGGCGCCGCTTCGGCGGCAACCATCAGATTCAGGTCAGCGAACGGGATATTCGGGTTGGGTGTTTCGAAGTGCAACGACGCGGGCACTTCGCGATGTTCCAGGCAGAGCACGGCCTTGAGCAGGCCGGCGATCCCCGCCGCCGCCTCGGTATGGCCGATATTGGTCTTGATCGAGCCGATACGCAGCGGGCGGCCCTTCTCCCGCGCGCTGCCGAAGACGCGGCCCAGTGCTGCGCATTCGAGAGGATCGCCGGCGCTGGTGCCGGTGCCATGCGCTTCGACGTAGACGACTTTGGCCGGGTCGACGTCAGCCCTTGCGTAGACCTGGCGCAAGAGCTGTTCCTGAGCAGAGGCGTTGGGCAGGGAGATGCCGCTGGTATGCCCGTCGGAATTCACCCCCGTCGCCAGGATCAGCGCGTGAATCGGGTTGCCGTCCGCGACCGCCCGATCGAGCGGTTTCAAGATCACCACGCCGCCGCCTTCCGAGCGCACATAGCCGTCGGCCTTGGCGTCGAACGCTCGGCAACGTCCGGTGGGCGAAAGCATCCTGGCCCGGGAGAAGCCGATCCCGCCCCACGGCGACAGCACAAGATTGACGCCCCCGGCAACAGCGGCGACCGATTCGCCGCTCCGCAGACTGACGCAAGCTTCGTGCAGGGCCACTAGCGCGGACGAGCATGCAGTGTCGGTGGAGAGGCTCGGCCCATGAAAATCGAAGATGAACGATATTCGGTTGGCGATGATGCTGAGGGCGCTGCCCGACATCATGTAGGGGTCGGCGGCGTCCCCCTGATCGCGCTGCAACGTCCAATAGTCGTCGGTCGATGCGCCGATGAACACGCCGGTGTTGGAGCCGGCCCACTCGGTCGGCGGCATGCCCGCGCTTTCCATCGCCTCCCACACCATCTCGAGGAGCAGGCGCTGCTGCGGGTCCATCTGCTCCGCTTCGCGCGGCGCGATTCCAAAAAATGCGGCGTCGAACTTATCGACATTGTCGATAAAACCGCCGGCCCGCGTGTACATCTTGCCAGCGCGGGTACTATCGGGACTGTAGTAATACTCGGTATCCCAGCGGTCTTTCGGTACTTCACCGACCGCATCGACGCGCGATTTCAGCAAGGACCAGAGTTCGTCCGTCGATGCCGCTCCCGGGAGGCGGCACGACATCCCGACGATCGCGATCGGCGTGGATGAGCGGTCGCCTTCACCTTGGCTCGACATCACTGCTCATCCCTAAGGTACTTTTTCCAAACCAGTGCGAGGCAAGCGCGCGGACGTGTGAGACAACCTAGGCGTTTGATCAACCGATTGGCTCCCCGCCACCCCCATGGCGTCACGCGGGCCGCCGAGCCCCGTGCGCTAGCGCGAATAGAGCGAATTCGGTAGCCCCCAGTCAATCCGAAACCATCGGTCCGAAGGCCTGCCGGGAGGCAGGCCAACCTCGCTCCAGCGCTCGTTCGGCCTCGGCAAGGCGCTGATTGGGGCGGTCCAAATGATCATCCACCTCACGGCTACGCAATATTGGCGTAGAGGTCGAATACATGACGGTGATTGCGCTCGGGATCGAACTGCCCGCGGACGCGGTCTCGGCCGCGCTCCGCCAGGGCGAGGGCAAACTCGCGATCGGCCGCCAGGCGACGCACCGCGTCAGCCAGCGCGGTCGGGTTCCTTTCGGGGACAAGGATACCGGTCACGTCATTCTCGATCAGTTCCGGGATGCCGGAAATGTCGGTGGCGATCACCGGCACACGGTGCAGCAGCGCTTCGAGCACGACGGTCGGAATGCCGTCGCGATCGCCCGAGGGAGCAACAACACAGGGCATCACGAAGATATCGCTCGCCAGGAACAAATCGGCGACCCGCTCGTGCGGTACGAAGCCCGGAAAGCGGACGCGGTCGGCGATGCCCAACCGTCGCGCGAGGCGTTGGAGCTGCCCGCGGCAAATGCCATCGCCCGCCAATGTCAGGCAGAAATCCACATTGGCGTCGGCAAGCAGCTGGGCCGCATACAACAGCTGATCGAACCCTTTCTTCCGGACGAACCGTCCGAGCGCGAGCAGCCGGTAGGGGGGATGCATCGATACTGGAGCGGCGGCGAGCGCGGTGAGTGGCACCCCGTTATAGGTCAGTCGAAACTTGTCGACCCGGCCGCCGGTATAGGCGGCCAAGTGGCGGATATTCGCGCGGGTCTCGGTGCGGACAAACAGCGCGTCGCGAATTTTTTCGCGGATGCTCCCGTCCGGCGGATAAATATCCCAGGCGCGCGCGGTGAACGTAAAGGGGATGCCGGTGAGCCGGCTGGCTACCCACGCCGCGGTGGCCGGCCCGCCCGCCCACGGCGCGTGAATATGCTCGATGCCCTCGGCTTCAAACCGCCGGGCGAGAGCGAACGCGCACAAATACGCCCATAAATTTTCGGCGCCCTTTTCCAGACCGTCCCGCCGGCGCCAGAGCGCGGCGCACAGTAGCCGTCCCCCGAGAGCCGGCCGCCGCCGGCACCAAAAGCCGATCGCCGATACGATCTTCAGCAGGGCGCCAACGCCAAACCGCTCGACATCCGTGTCGGCTTCCTCGCGCATCTCGGCAGAGAGCAGGCGCGTCTGTCTGCCATAGAGCGTATAGACCCGCAGTACCAACCCGAGACGGCGCAGATTGACCACCTCACGGAAGATGAAGGTCTCCGTGGGCTTCGGGAACCAGAGCAGAATATACGCAGTGCGCGACGAAATCGCGGCCGCCTTCGCCGGTGCGTTCATGCGTACGACATCAACATCGTATTGTTCTCGGAACTCACATCACGTCGGCGAACGCGCCTTTGGTGCGCATGAAGAACGCGTAGCCCGCCACCGCGACGAGCAGACCGGCCAGCGTCGTGATGCCCAGTCGAGCCCAGTCGGGAGACATACCCCAGAGTATGGCGGCGCGCGCCTCCTGTACCAGCAAGGCAATCGGGTTGAGCAGGATCAGCGACTGAAACTCGGCCGGCACCCGGTTCAGCGAGTAGAAGATCGCGCTCGCGAACATCAAGATCGTCAAGCCGACCGGCACGATTGCGTTGATGTCCCGAACGAACACTCCAAGGCTCGAGAAGAACCATGTCAGCCCAAGTGCCAGCAGGACCAAGGGCAGGATCACCAGGGGCAACCACAACGCCGTCAATTTGATCGAACCGTGCGCTATCGCCAGCGCGATGAACAGCGGGCCCAGGCTGATGACCATCTGCACGAGCGCCGCGCCGACCGCGGACACCGCGAGTATCTCCAGCGGGAACACGACCTTGGTCACATAGTTTGGCTTGGATAGCACGAGCGTCGGTGCCCGGCCGACGGATTCGGCGAAGAAATCGAACAAGACTAACCCACAGAATAAGGCAAAAGTAAAATCGTACTTACTCTCTTCGCTGCCGTTCCCCAATTGTGACTGGAATATAAAACCAAATACCACAGCATAAACGGACAACATCGCCAGGGGCCGCAGTAATGACCAGAGGGCGCCCAGGAAAGACCCGCGATAACGGGCGAGAACGTCGCGTTTGACGAGTTGCCGAGTCAGGGCGGCATGGCGACAGAGCGCGTGCGCTACCCGCCACGGCAGCAAAAGGCGCGACCAAGAAACCGATTGGGCCGGCGACTGTGCAGGCGACACCATTATCCCGGCACCGAAACGAGCGACGTCCCTTGGGGCGATATCCCCTGGGGCGATATCCCACGGAACGATGTCGAGTATGACCAGACCGGTATCCGGGAACAAGGCGGCATTGGCGTGCGCGCGAATACCGCCTGCACGAGCATGAACGAATCCCTCTGGGCTGAGCCGACGCCGACCACGGAGGAAGACGCACGAAGCTCGGGAAAGCGGCGCGCCCGCGGATGCGACAAGAGGCAAATTTGCGGATCGCGATGCGGGGAAGTCGGGTAAGAGGGGATAGTTTCTCGTCAGCGGGACCAGAAGGCGATGGGCATGATGACGGGGGAGGGGTGACGGACCCGGATGGCGGAAACGCCAGCCGACTCGCGCGGCGCAGACCGTCGTTCGCCGTGGTAGCGAAAATCAGCGCGCCGGCTGTTCTCGTCGCCGCGTTTTGGTACGTCGTGGCCCTGCCGCCGACGCCGTGGAGTCGGTTCCACGGCTTGGCACTTGCTTTTGCATCCATCGTTTACATCGCGGTCGTGATCCGCGGGTGGGTGCGCAACGCGACGCTCACCGTCGCCCCGGTTGTGTTCGGTTTGGCCGCGATCGAAGCCTACTGCGTCGTCGCCTTTCCCTCGCGGATCGAGATCATCACGCCGGGCTATTCGGTGTCGCGCCCCATTCTCGGCTGGGGACCGGGGCAGCCCGGCGTGTTTCACCACACCATGCTCGCCCCCAATACGGGGCAGGTGATTTTCGATGCCGACTATACGATCGGTCCCCAGCTCATCCGGGTGGTGGTTTCGGCAGAAGCCGGGCCCGTCGTCGCCTTCTTCGGCGACTCCGGGACGTTCGGCCTCGGCGTGCCCGATGCGCAGACACTCCCGCAGCTTTATGCGGATGCGATCGAGCGCAGATCGCGCGTCCTAAATCTCGCCTTCTCCGGCTTTGGACCGCAGCAGTTTCTGCGGGCACTCGAAGCCGGCGTTTATGACACCTTGCTGAAGGAGACCAGCGCCTTCGTCTTTCCGACGGTGCCTTGGCATGCCGAATGGTCCGGCTGCATGCGCGATTTCATGATGCGCGCACCGCGCTATGAACTGGTCGACGGACAGCCCAGTTTCAGGGGAACCTGCGGCAAGAGGTGGGCGGGCTGGCTGCAAAGCCTATCCTCGATCAGCTCGATTTATTCGGTACTTGTCGAACCGCTGCTGGGGAGGGCGGGTACCGCGGAAATGGACCTCTACATCGCGATCTTTGTTCGCGCCGGGCAGTTGGCCCGCGAGAAATACGGGGCCGCAACGGTCATTCTCTACATCCCGGATGCCAACTATGTGCGTCATACCGGGTATACCGATCAGCAGATCATGCAGCGCCTGCGCGATGGCGGGCTCGTCGTCATCGATGGCGGGCTCGACCCCGCCTCCTTCCCAGGGCAGGATCTGACGATTCCGGCGGATGGCCATCCGACCGCGCTGGCGAACCGGGTGCGGGCGGCGATGCTTGTCAAGGCGCTCGCCGGTCGGATGCCGCCCGGTCTTTGATCCCGACGCAGGGACTGCGTGACGTGGCCCGAGCTCGGGATCAGGTATTGCCCCGTGGAATGTCCAACGGGACGCCGCCCCAGCGTACCTCGCGCGCGAACCAGGTCCGCAGCCACAGGGCCGGGATCAATAGCTCGCGGCAGATGCCCGCCAACGGAAACCGCCACGACCAGCCCCAGCCCTTGGCCGCGACGAACAGCGTCTCAAGCGACAGCCGGCCCGCGAGGGTCACGGCGGCCATGAGCCACCAGTCGATGCCGATAAACGGCGCGCCGATCGAGCCGGCGACGGCCGCGAACGCGCCGCTGAAGAACGGCTCGACATAGAAGGCAAACGGCTCCTCGGTCCGCCGTATGACCATCCAGCGCAGTTGCCGGTCCCATACATCCCGCAAGCTTCGGCGGCCGACAACCTGGCGCACGACGCTCGCGGCGAAGACGGTCCGCAGCCCGATCGACGCCAGCGCCTTGGCCAGCGCCTGATCGTCCCCGAACGTGTGGGCGATCGCCGCGCTGCCGCCGGCGCGCAGGAAATCGTCGCGCTCGAACAGCATGATCTTGCCGAAGCCGATGCCCCAGCCGAGCGCGGACGCCGCGAGCAGCAGCGGCGCGTGATGCCCGTTCATCATCGCGCACTCGATGTCGGCGGCTACGCTCTTGGGCGAGACGGCGATCGACAGCGCGCAGACCAGCCCGACCCCCGGGGTCAGATGTCGTACGAACTCGGCAAGCTGCCCGTCCGCTAATCGAATGTTGGAATCCTTGACGAGGATCAAATCGTGATCGGCCACCGATATCGCGCACGCCAGGCTGCTCACCTTTGGGTTGGGCGTGACCTGCCTGATATTGGTGATGAAGCGCGTGCGGACGCTGGGAAACCGTGAAGCGCCGCGCCGCGCCGCCTCGATGGCCGGCGAAGTTTCCTCGGCGGCGGCGATGATCAGTTCGAACGCCGGATAGGATTGCGCGTAGGTGGCGGCGAACGCCGCGTCGGCTTCCGGCTCCAGCTGCTTTACCGGAATGACGACCGAGATCGGGGGTTGGTCCTGACGTGTCGCCTGCCTTCGGCGTGCCCAGGGCTGAAGCAAGCCCGCAACGATCGAGCCGATATGGACCGTCGAGCAGAGTGCCCACCACAGGGCGCCGGCAGTCACGACAAGCCACGACAACTCCACAGGCGAGGCTCCGTCACCCGCTCATCGCCGCACGACCGATCTCCGGCTCAGTTTCCCATCAGGCCGCAACAGCGGGTGCAGACCGGCATCAGCCCGTCCTTGTCCAGACTGCGGCGGAAGCGACGGTACGAATCGGCGTTCCACAGTTCTGAGATCGTCGCGGTCTTGACGTTGCCGACGACATAATCGTGGTAGTCGCGGCACGGCGACATATCGCCATTGGCATTGAGTTCGACCGCGCGATAGATCGAGGTGCAACGGTCGTAGCCGAAATTGGCGCCGTGGTCGGTGTAGTAGCGCTCGAGATCCTTCGCGCCGGTCAGATGCGGGACGATGACCACCGCCGGCCCCTTGAGCGAGGTGGCGCGGCGAGTTAGGGCATTCAGCTGCCGCGACAGGCCCTCGTAATCGGTCGGCCGCCAGCCGCCGATCCAGCCCATATGTCGCGTCGGCGCGACATCAAAGCGCCGCTGGAAGTCCTCTGTATGCCGAGCCGCCGAATCCTGGTCGATCCACCACGACAGAAAAAACACGACCACATCCAGCCGATCGGCGAAAGCGTCGTAAATATCGAGCAACCGATCGGCGTTCCGTTCACTGATCGTGCACAGGCCCGCCAAGATGGGAAGCCGGGCATGGCGCCGGCTCCGCTCGCTTCTCAGCGCGTCGAGGGCTCCAATGATCGTCGCGTAATTGTCGGTGCTTGGGTTGACGCCCGGGCGACACGCGTTGTGCAGTTCGGCGTCGGGCCCGTCGATCGACACCTGAATCAGAAACATCGGGGCGCCGACCAACCGCTCGGCGTTGTCGGCCAATCTCGATCCGTTGGTCGCGATGCTGGTGGGAAGCCCGAGCCCCGCCGCCGCCTCGATCACCGGAACGGCTCCCGGATACAGCATCGGTTCTCCGCCCCACAGATAAAGGCCGGGGCGGTGGCCATGATCGACCAGGTCGTGGAGCAACGCGATGTACCGCTCGGGCGGAACCTCGTTGCGGATCAGCTCGCCAAGCGGTTTCCCGACCAGATAGCCGTTGTCGCCCCATTGGCCGCAGGTATGGCAGCGCAGGTTGCACCGATCGGTGATGCGAACGCTGATCTGGCGGATGCGCGCGCCCAGCCCGTCACGGGGGGTACGCATGTTGAGGACCAGACGGCTCAACAGCAGCTTGCCGGTCTCCAGCGAGAACGCGGGGCGCTCCAGCATGCACGGCAACAGCTTTGCGATCGCCGCCGCGTTCGCCGCCAACATAGACATGATCTGTGGTTGCCCCCGACTTAAGATCCCCAACCGCTTATAGCATTTCCGCCCGCTCTCGCCAGCCTCTCCGGGTCGACGGGATCGCGGGCTCGGGCGGCGGCGCCGGTCGCGCCCCGGCTCGTCATCAACTCTCGCAAGCGGCCGGCGATGGTCTGGCAACCCCACGGAACATAGCTCGACACGCGTTCGCCGTAGGTCGACAAGCGAGCTTCAAACGAGGTGACCGCGGCGTTCCCGGCGCTTGATTTGGCGTAGCTGCCGTAGCCAGCCTCGGTCAGCAGGTGCGCGTTGAGCAACTGCTCATAAAAAAATTCCATCGGAAACGAAAGTATCGGCTTACCAAAATATAAGGCTTCCGAAATAATCGCATGGCCGCCATTCGTGACAACATAGGCGCAGCCCGCTAAATCGGTCAGAAATTCGGGCACCGAGTGGGGATGAAACGCCAAATTGCCTTCCTGGGTGTCGATGTCGAATCCGTAGACGATGAAGCGCCGCCGCCGTCCCCCGAAGGTCGCACGGATCCAGGCGAGCGACGCCCCGCGCACATAGACGACCGCGTGATCGCCGGCGGTTGGCCGCACGGTTTTCACTTCGTCGCGCAGCACTGGGGGAAAGACCTCCGTGCGATCCGGGTCGAGCGGCTGCATCGGAACGAATGAGCAGACCAGGTAATGGCTTGCCGAACTGTTCAGCGTGCGCAGGGCGGCGTGGGTCAACAGGCGGCTGATCCGGTGGCCCGATGGTCGACGATAGCGGCACAATAGACTGGCGTGCTGCCGATTGACGCTGATGCATGGACGACCCAGACGCCGCGCCGCAAGCGGCAGAAAATGTTCGAAATCGGTGACGATCAGGTCCGGATCCCACTGCTCGATCATCCGCGTCAGATCCTCGACCACTCGGTGCTGGCGTGCCAGGGTCTTGAACCCGCGCCATCCGGTCGCCATCAGGGCGGCACGGTGTCCCGATATCTCGGTCGTGAGCATCGGGATCGGCACCACCGAGTACCCCCGCCGCGTGAGTTCCTGGACCCGCCCGCCGCCGACGAAGACCACCTCGTGGTCGGGCAGTTGCTGGGCGATCGCGAGCGATCGCGAGATGTGCCCCCCCGAATCGCCCAGCACGCCGTACAGGATTCGTCCCATCGTCAGTGCTCGTTCGATTTAGTCCTGGATTTGTCGTGGTCCCTGACGATTATTCTTACCCGATATCGGTCGCGCTCGGGAAACGGGCGGTTGCCCCGTCGGAAATCAGGGATTCCAAATGCCGCCCGTGCGCGCACCCGACCAAACGCAATCCGGGCAGGGTACCGCCAGCAGCGCGTCGCCGCGCATGTTTGATAATTGGGTCCTCGACAAGTTGTCGAGGACCCATCATCTGACCCCGATCGTGGTCTATCTTCCCGTGGTGACGGCGATGTTTTGGCTCGGCGGCTCGCGGTTGTCATGGCCGTTGCTCCCCGCGGGCGCGCTCGCCGGTTATATCCTCTGGACGCTGGTTGAATATTTTGGCCATCGCTTTTTGTTTCACTGGCAGATGCGCGGTCGGTTCGGCGCGCGATTCCACTTCATGATCCACGGCGTCCATCACGACCACCCGAGCGACCCGCTGCGATTGGTGATGTCGCTGCTGATGAGCGCGCCCATCATGGTCATGGCCGCCTTGGCCCTGCGGCTGATCTGCGGGCCCGACCTCGTGTTGCCGGTGCTGGCGGGCTTCATCGCCGGTTATGTCGGTTACGACGCGCTGCACTATCATTTCCACCACCGAGAGCCGCGCTCGGCGGTCGGGCGAGCGTTCAAGCGGTGGCACATGCTGCACCATTTCCGCGATGCGACGACCCGCTTCGGGGTCAGCGCGCCTTGGTGGGACGCGGTGTTCGGTACGATGCCGATCAAATCCTCTTGAGAAAATGCACCGTCGTTTCCGTTGCGCGGCATTACCCGATCAGCCCTCGATTGCGTCGCGCCAGGTGCCGTCCACGACCCGCGCCAGGAACGAACCCGCGCCGGGACGCCTGCTCTTGAACTCGCGCTGAAGATTGGTGTTCCAGAGGTGGATACACTCGGATTCTTCAGTGAGGAACTCGTTTATGTTGCAGGCGTCCTCGAAGAAGACGTCGAGGTCGCGCCAATTCACCGGATAAAAGACCTCGCGGCGAGAGACCTGCTCGATTAGGCGGTACTTGTGGCACAGATAAGTCAGGGCACGCGGGCCGGCGATGATGTGATCCATGTCAGCGATACCGTAGCCCGCGGTGAACCGGTATCGCCATTGGTGCTTGAGACGATCGCGAAGACTGTGCCACGGCGGAACCCATCGCCGTGTCGTGAAGATGCCGCGCAGTTCGCCGAGCATGTCGGACGCCGCGGGAAGCCGCAGGATCGCCCCGTTGACCAGGTCCGGCTCTTCCCAGGCGAAAATATAGGGCGCGAATTTGATCGGCCGAAGGCAGAGCATGTCGCAGTCGATCCACGCACCGCAATCGCGACTCAACAGCTCATAGCGAAAACGGTCGCTGAAAAGCGCGACCGAACCGGTCCGTTTCTGCACGACGACACTGTCCCGCGGCAGGATCGCGGCGGCGTCCGCGATGGTGACCGCGGGCGGGACGCCTTTGGGCGGGTCATAGGCGTACAGCGTAACCGGGTGTCCGACCTCGGCAAACGAGTAGAGACACGCGGCGGCGAGGCCATCCAGCTCGTCGCCGAGCCAGAACGCGCTCAGCGGCATCAGCTCGGACGAGCCGGCGCAGCCGGTGACGGAGTCTTTTCGGATCGGCACCCGATGCCCTCAAGAGCCTGCCTGTCGGCCGGCTAACTCGGAAAGCTCGGGTTGCTCGGCGCGCTTACACCACAGTATGAAATGTTTGCGCTGTTGTTGAAACCGTCGTTCGGTTGTGAACGCGGGGGCGATCGGACTTGCGATCGTAAGTGGGTTCGTGCTGTAGACGCACTGGACATTTGTTGAGTACAAAACCTGCTCTGGCCGGCACAATTTCAGCAGCGGTAGCATCAGCGCGATGTCGTTTACCGTCGGGGCGCCCCATGCGGCCGAGTTTTCCGCGCCAGCCGCCGCGGGCGGTCCGAGAATGAGCCCGTGACCACGCTCGACCGCGATTCGAACATTCCCGAAGGCCGGGCCGGCACATCTCCTCGGACGGAGTTCGACGCCGGGGCTGTGACCTCCCAGCGATCGGCCGGAGCTGGGTCGCGGCCGCGGGATCCGACGGTCGGTGTCCACCCGGTCATCCCGCGATCGCTGACCAGAAGGCTTCGGCAGGCCGAGGTCGTTTCCTTCGACGTCTTCGATACCGCTATCTTGCGTGCGCTGGTGCAGCCGGCGGACCTGTTCGTGCTGATGGAGGGGGAAGCCCGCCGGGTCTCGAACGCGGCGCTGTCCGATTTTGCCGCGGCGCGGCCGCACGCCGAGGCGCTCGCACGTCAGCGAGCCTGGCAAATCCGCCGCTCGCGCGAAGTGACGCTTGACGAAATATACGCCGTGCTGCGCGATGTGACCGGAGTAGACCCCGATATCGCGCAGCGCCTCCTTGCGCTGGAAATAGAGGCCGAGTACGCGATCTGCCGGCAGAACCCGTTTATTCACGCGATTTACCAACGCTGTATCGAGACCGGCAAGCAGATCGCCTTTGTATCGGACATGTATTTGCCCGAGGCGGTGATAGCGCAAATCCTGCGGCGTAGCGGCTATGACGCCTATCGTGCCCTGCTGGTTTCGTCCGCGTCCGGAAATACCAAGGCCGACGGGACGCTTCACGATGAAGCCCGATCGCTGCTCGCGACCCGGCATTGGCTGCATATCGGCGACAACTACCACGCCGATATCGTGATGGCGCGCAAGCGCGGTATGACGACCTGGTACTATCGGCGCTGCGTGGCGGAATTCAAACGCGGCTACCCCTCGCCCCTCCCTTGGCAAAACGGCCATCCCGAATCAGGCTCGGTCGCTCACGGTCTTGTCGCTAATCGCCTATCGCGCGCCCGCCCGGCGCCGCGCTATCGGAAGGACGCGGCGTCCTTTTGGCATGATTTCGGCTATACGACGGCGGGGCCTCTGTTCGTCGGCTTCACCGAATGGCTGATCGAGCGAGCCGCGGCCCACGGGCTGGAGGCGCTTTATTTCCTGGCGCGCGACGGCCTCATCATGCGTCGGGTCTACGAGGCGCTGGCGCCATTGTCCGGCGGGGGCCTCGAAACCCACTACCTGTGGGCCTCGCGACGGGCGCTCAATATCGCGGCGATCACCGAGATCGACGAGCAGTCGCTGGATTTTCTGATCGGCGCCAGCCGGACCCTGGAGGCAAAGGATTACGTCGAGCGGCTCGGGTTGGACTGGCGCGACTATACCGATGCCTTCCGCGCCGCCGGGTTCGCGAGCCCGAGGCAAAGGGTCACCGACCAAGACGGCGAAGCGTGCTTGCGGCGCCTGATAAAGGCGCTCGCCGAGCCAGTTTGCGAACGGGCCAGCGAGGAACGGTCGATCCTGACCGACTATCTGCGCCACTCGGGGATGCGCGGAGGCCGCCGCGTCGGCGTGGTCGATATCGGATGGCGCGGTTCGCTGCAGCAATCGATCGCCGATATTCTGGACATCAATGGCGGCGGCCCGCGGATCACCGGCCTCTATCTCGGAACCGGCCTGTTCCTGGGGCTATTGAAGCAGCACACGCCGTTGTTCAATCCGAAATACCCGCACGACGCCTACCTGTTTCGCCTCGGACAGCCCGTTGAATACGCGGATTTGATCAGGACTAGCGTAGCCGTGGTGGAGCTGCTGTTTTCGGCCGCGGAGGGAAGCATCATCCGCATCGAGCGCGACCGCGGCGGCGATTTCATCGCGATCCGCGATAGCGACGGCGCTGACGTTGACCGCGACGAGGCGATCGGCCGATTGCAGGATGGCGCGCTCGACTTCGTCCACGACTATATCGTGCTAAAGCGGCAATTTCCCGATTTGACGGTGCCGCGCCACGCGGCGGTCGCGCAACTGAAGCGCGTCCTGCTGCATCCGAACCGAGCCGAGGCAGAACTCATCGGAAATATCCGGCATGATGACGCTTTTGGCGAGGTGATCAGGCGTCCGATCGCGCGGCCGCCGAACTGGTTGCGCCTGCTGGCCGGGCGGCGGGCGTTCCGGCGAGCGCTGAGGGCAACCTATTGGGAGCCCGGTCGGGATGCCCGGGTGGCGCGGCTGGGGCGGGCGGTCTATCGGTTCGTGACGCGGTAGGTCCGCAAGTCGTCCGCGAAGAACGGGGTATGTGACGACCGGGTCGCAAAGGGGCTGGGCTTTAGCCTGCCTGAATGCGCGAACGCACATTATAGATGCCCCACAAGCCGAGCAGTGTCAGCACCGCCAACACCTCCGGCGTATAGAGATAATCAGCGTAGGTTCGGGCCGCGGGGCCGAACATACCGGCCCGGATCATCTCGTAAGCTTGCAGAGAGGGCTGGCACAGAGCCCAGTACCTGACCGAGGGGGGTAGCCAATCCGCCAGATAAAAGCAGCCGGAGACCGCGATATACATATATCCCGCGGGCATCCATATCTTTTCGACCCAGACAGTATATTCGCTATACGCGCCAACGATTAGGGCCACACTGGCACACCACCAAATCATGTAAAAATATCCGAGCATGAATGTTGGCCAATCCCTCGGCGTTTCCATTCCCGCGACAACCGATAAAATAACCAAAGAAAATATAACCGCTGCGAGATTCGACAGGACTTCCACACCGATCCTGGCAAGGAAAAAATCAAGAATACTGATCGGTCTGTGGTAAAAAATCGCCCCATTGGTACTAACGCTATGAATCATCGTCGAGCCGCAATGCCGATATAACATCAGCGGCAGGTATCCGGTCCAACTAACCGCGGTCATTTTGATGCCGTGCGCCTCCGACACACGGATATACGACCACATCGTCAGTACAGGGAATACGAATAACAGCGGCTCGAGGATGAGCCAGCCAAATGCGAAGTTCTCACGTCCGAAGCGTGAGATGACTTCGCGCAGGAGCAGTGCGCTAATTACCCGCCGTCGGCAATCAAGGAGGTCCCAGACTGCTGTACCGCCAATTCTCATCTAAACCAGCCACCTATTCGATTGTCGGATTTGGCCCACTCCGATCGTCCCCGGCCTGCGAAGCCCAAACCCCGACGCGGCCCGCGCGGCGGCGCCCAAACATGGAACTCTTCGGCCGCGCCGCCGGGTGCAATCGCGCCCAGCGATCTCAATATCGGGATTGTCGTCATGCACGAAGCGGAATGCAATCCGCTCGCCCCCGCGCGCTCCGCGGCACACGGCTCGATCACCGGCGGGACGACCGCCGATGACCGCTGTTGTTCCCGGTGCCGGGGAAGCTATCGATCCGCGGTACGCTCGGCTTCCGCAATTCCGCGCCGGTGGCGCTGGGTTATCCGGTGATGGCGCTGGTCTGTCTCGGCCTCAGCCTCAGCCTGCAAGGACAGTACGAGCCGATCATCGACGACGAGGTCGCCGAGCCCGCCGGATGAGGTGCGAAGGTCGTGGGCCGGGCCCGGGAATGACGCGCGATGTTTCGTCCGAGTCGGACCACGCCGACCTGGCGGCCCCGCGCGGCGTCCGAAGGGCGCCGAGCGTCGGGTGCGACGGCGCTAATCAGCCGGCGCCAGCGGCAACTGCACGGCGACAAGTTTGACGACGCCGATCGGGTCTAGGGCGTAGCGCTCGAGCCAGTCGCGGCAGGCGGCTGACGCCGCGGGGGTCGCCGCGACGATCATGGCGCCATGCCGCCGAGCTGCCTCCGCGTCGCCACCCCTGCACGCGATCTCGATATCGCGCGCGAGTTGGCACACGCGGACCGCGCCGACATTGCCGGCGATGCTGACCAGATTATGCGCCTGTTGACCGAGGGACTCGAGGTCGCGCCGTGCCGCCAATTCCTGAATCCGGCCGATTTCCTGCTGGATTTCGTCGAGGAACATGCCGGCGAATTGCGCGACCTCGGCCGAGGACATGTGGCTCGCAAGCGACGCCAAACGGTCGGGGTCGAAATCCGCGACCGCGACCACCGGCGGTTCTTCGGCGATCGGTGTCGGCGGCCCGGAGATCGCCGCGAGCTTGGCGAGCAGGATTGCTGGATCGAGGGGTTTCGACACATAATCGCTCATACCCGCAGCCAGGTATTGCTCGCACGCGCCGGCCATCGCATGGGCGGTCAGCGCGATGATCGGGATTTCGCTCTTGGGCGGCGGCAGGGCGCGAATTTGCTTGGTTGCCTGGAGGCCGTCGAGCACCGGCATCTGCACATCCATCAGGACGACGTCGTAGTCTGAATTGCGTACCGCCTCGACAGCCTCCTCACCGTTCTCGACAAGGTCGAACTGATGCCCGGCATTGCGCAGCAGCATGGTCGCGAGCTGTTGGTTGATCTTGTTATCCTCGGCCACCAAGACATGCAGGGAGCGGGCAGCGAGTGGGGGAGCGACAATCCGCTGCTGACGCGACGCGGGCGCTGCCGTCGCGGACCCGAACAGCCGGGCAAATGCGTCGAGCAGCGATTGCTCGCGGATCGGTTTGACCAGCACCACGTCGACCGCGGCCTGCACCTCGGGCGACAGGGCGTAAACCCCCGCTGACGAGGCCAGGAGCAGCTTGGTTTCTGAAATATGGGACGTGGCGCGAATGCGCTGTGCCAGCGCGTCGCCTGAAAGCCCGGGCATCATCTGGTCGAGGATGGCGAGGTCGAAGGGCTGGCCGTGATGCCAGGCGCGCTCCAGTTCGGCTAATGCCTGAAACCCGTCATTGGCCGCGACTGTCGTGATCCCTAGCCCGGCGAGCTGCCGCGATAGGACGCGCCTGTTCATCTCGATATCGTCGACCAGCAAGACCCTCAAGTCCGTGAGCTTCTCCGGCAGGGCGTGGCGGGTAATCGTCGGGTTCACCGCCGAGCGCATCGACACCTCGAACCAGAACCGGCTGCCGCGGCCAGGGGTGCTGTCGACCCCGATCTGCCCGCCCATCAGGTCGACCAGCTGCTTGGAGATGGCGAGGCCGAGCCCGGTCCCGCCAAAACGCCGGGTAATCGAGCTGTCGGCCTGGGTGAATTTCCGGAACAGATTCTGGCGCACCTCGTCCGACATGCCGATGCCGGTGTCGGAGATCTCGAAGCGAAGCGTCTGGGGTTGCCCGGAACTGGGCGGGCGCAGCGTCGCCTCGACGCTAACGCCGCCATTCTCGGTGAATTTGATCGCATTGCCGACCAGGTTGAGCAGGACCTGGCGCAACCGCGTCGGATCCCCGTGAAAACCGCCCCGAGCCAACGGATCGATATAAACGCTGAGGTCGATCCCGTTGTCGTGAGCCTTGGGCCCGAGTAGCGCGACAGCCGCTTCGACCGTGTCGACCAGGTCGAAATCGATCGCCTCGAGCGTGACCTTGCCCGATTCGAGTTTCGACACGTCCAGGATATCGTTGATGACGGTAAGCAGGGATTCGGCGCTGTCTCGTACCGCGACCGCGCATTCCAACTGGTCCGCCGTCAATTCGGTCTGCAGCAACAGCCCGTTCATGCCCATGATTCCGTTCATCGGGGTACGGATTTCATGCGACATGTTGGCGAGAAACTCGGACTTGGCGCGGCTGGCCTCTTCGGCCTGTTCGCGCGCCGCCTCGGCCTGTTCTCGGGCCTCCGCGATGTTGTGCGAAACGAAATACGCGAGCGCGATGCCCCCGAGCAGGACCACGAGCGCGGTGCCGAGATCGACCAGCGTGACCTCGTCGATTATCCGGCTGGCGCGCGCGATAGCGTGGTCGCGCGTATCGGCGTCGGCTTGCCCGCGCCGCGCCGACATGGCGGTGATCTCCTGGATCGCCGCGATGTGGTCGCTCGTCGCCTCGCGATATTGGTCGGTCGCCTGAATCAGTACGTCGACGGCTTTTCCGTAAGCGCTGGCCAGAGACGACATCGAAGCGTATCTGGATTGCAGCCGGGAATTGTCTCGAGCCAAAGCGGCAATGCCGGCGATTTCCTTGTCCAGCAACTCCAGATGCGTCTTCGCGCTGGCGGCGTCGGCGGGATCCTGCGAGGCGAAGTAGTTGGTGGCGGCGATCAGGCTGGCCCGCATTTCTTGATTGAGCCGCACCGCCACCATCAGGGCATCGACACGGTTGTCGCGCCCGGCATCGGAAATGATCGATGCGGTCAGATCAGCCAGCTCGGCGCTGGCGCGCGAAATTCCCTCCCGCGCGGAAAAGCGGTCGTGGACCGAACTGAAGGTCCCTAGCGCGGCGATTTGATAGAGCTGAAACGCGCTGCGGAATTCGCTGCCGCCCGAATCGTCGTCGCCGGCGACGTGTTCAAGCATGTCCTTGGCCAGGTCGAGCTGTTCGCGGGTCGCCTCCTCGTCGACGGCATTGCCGGTCAGAGCGAACCGGCTCAGCGAGGCATCCAGCTGGGCGACGCGGGTGGCGAACTGCGTCGCGGCGATCGCCGCGACCGAGGTTTCGCGCGTGTTCTCCATGGCCTTGGTGACCAGGTGCATGCCGGCGATCGAGGTGACCGCCAAAATCGCGCAGAAGACCAGCAGGACCGCGAAGCCGCCGAAGGCCCGGAGGCGGACCGAAGAACGGTTAAAGAAGGCAGCCATCACCGTGGGAACCCTCGCCGTTGTTGCGGGTCAAGGCCGCGCTTGCCGGTGCCGCGTCTTTGGACGGCGTGGCGTGGCATCCGCCGCCAGGTGCTGGGGGCCGCGGCGCCGCTTTTCGGCGCCGATCGGCTGTTGCTCGGTGTGACGATCCGTGGCGGGTCCAGCATTGCCGGCGATCTTCGCTGCCTCCCTGGACAATTTCCCCGCGGCTCCTGATCACGAGTTCTCGTCTGGGGTATTCCGACCTTATTTCGTGTTGGCTAAACATTTGGTTAAGGCCACGAAACCGGTGATCCCGATCGATTCTGTCCGTGCGGGTGTCGCCTTTCCCGCCTCGGCGCGGGGCGAAGAAGATCTGCCCGACCGAGCACCGATTTGCGTGTCGGCGGCGCGGACCACGGCTTTCGGGTCGGAAACCCTCGCCTCCACGGCGGGCGAGCGGCCAGGATTGAACTGGGCGGAGCAGGCAACCCGGCGATTCCGCCGGCGACGGCGTTGGTCGCGATCGAATATCGTTGCGACGTACCCCGATGCGACACAAACTCACGCCCAGCGGCCCGGAAATCCGGGGAATGTCGACTAAGACAAGCGGTCGCCGAGAGTGGCCGATAATTTATTGGGGAGGCATCGATGAATCTGCGACCGGGGCTGATGGCGGCGAGGCTGACCGCGCTTATCGCGCTCGCCGCGCCGGGGATGGCGGCGGAAACGCCAAAGCCCGGCGGCACGCTGACCTACATGATCCCAGCCGACGCGCCGCCGAGCTTCGACGGACACCGCGAGGCCACCTATGCGACCGTGCACTCGGTCTCGCCGTATTACAGCGTGCTGATCCGCATCAATCCGCTAAACCCGTCCTCGGCCACCGATTTCGTGTGCGACCTGTGCACCGAATTGCCGAAGCCGACCGACGACGGCAAGACCTATACCTTCAAGATCCGCGACGGGGTCAAGTGGCATGACGGCACGCCGTTGACGGCGGCCGACGTGGCGGCAAGCTGGAACCATGTCGTGTTCCCGCCGGAGGGCGTCACCAGCGCCCGGCAAAGCTTTTACGTCATGGTCGACAAGATCGAAGCCCCCGACCCGGCCTCGGTGGCCTTCCGCCTGAAGTTCGCGACCTCGGCGTTCCTCCCGGCGCTGGCCGACCCGTTCGCCTACATCTACAAGAAGTCGGTGCTCGACAAGGACCCGCGCTGGTACGAGAAGAACATTCTCGGCTCGGGGCCGTTCAAGTTCGTCAGCTACGAGGCGGGACAGTCGATCAAGGGCGATCGGAACCCCGACTACTACCACAAGGGGCTGCCCTATCTGGACCACATCATCGGCATCTACGCGCCGAAGCAGGCGACCCGGGTGGAGGCGATCCGCGCGGACCGCGCATCGATCGAATTCCGCAGCATGCCGCCGTCGGCGCGCGACGAATTGGCCTCCTCGCTTGGCGACAAGCTGACGGTGCAGACCAGCGACTGGAACTGCGCCCTGATCATTACCCCCAATCACAAGAAAAAGCCGTTCGACGACGTCCGTGTGCGGCGCGCGTTGACCCTGGCGATCGACCGTTGGCATGGCGCCGCCCCGTTGTCGAAGATCGCGATCATGAAAACCGTCGGCGGCATCGTGTTTCCGGGCTCGCCGCTGGCGGCGACCAAGGAGGAACTAGAGAAGCTCGCCGGCTACTGGCCCGACATCGAGAAATCGCGCGCCGAGGCGCGTCGCCTGTTGAAGGAGGCTGGGGCCGAGGGACTCAGCTTCGAATTGCTCAACCGCAACGTCGACCAGCCGTTTAAATACCTCGGCACTTGGGTGGTCGACGAATGGAGCAAGGTGGGCCTCAAGGTCAACCAACGCGTCGTCCCAACCGGGCCGTGGTTCGATGCGATGCGCAACCATGGCTTCGAGGTCACGATCGAAGGCAATTGCCAGAGCGTGATCAATCCGCTGCTCGACGTCAGCAAATACCAGCCGCCATCGGTCTTCACCGAGCAGTACGGAAATTTCGACGATCCGGCGGCGATCGAGCTGTACCAGAAGCTGTTGCACGAGACCGATCCGGCGAAGCAGCGCGCGTTGATGCGCAATTTCGAAAAACATACCCTCGACGATCAAGTGCACAACATCATGTCGCTGTGGTGGTATCGGGTGGTGCCGCACCGCGCCTATGTGAAGGGCTGGAAGATCAGCCCGAGCCACTTCCTCAACCAGGACCTGGGAACCGTATGGCTCGATCGCTGAGCTTCATGTACGCCGTAGAGAATTCCGAGTAGGTCGTGATCGTCTCATACCAGGGTGAGCCGATGACCGAGGATCGCCCGCCGAGTGACGCCGCCAGAGAGAACGGGTTTGGCGCCTGGACCGATCACCGCATTCCGGAAGATCGGTCGGGCTGGCATCCGCTCGTCCAGACGTTTTACGACTATTGGCTAGCCGCCGCTCCCCCGGGCCGGTTGCCCGGCCGGCAGCACGTCAGGCCGGAGGATCTCGCTCCGCTGCTCTCCCGGTTATGGCTGCTCGACGTGTACCGCGATCCGCTGCGGTTTCGCTATCGCTTGGCCGGCACGGACATTGTCCGGTCGGTCGGCCGGGAACTCACCAATGGATGGCTGGACGAAGTGCAGCCGGAGACGCTCCAAAATCCGATGCTGCGCGACCGTTATCGCTATATCGTCGAGACCGGGCGTCCGACGTGGCGGCGTGGCCCTAGCTTTTGGGTGCGCAATCCGCTCCATCGCATCATCGAGAACTGCCTCGTCCCTCTAGCCGCCGATGGGCAGAACGTCGACATGGTCTTCGCCGTGTCCGTTCTGTTCGACGCCTCGGGACAGCAACTCGCCGGGAGTTACTTTTAACGGCGCGCGTTCGCGCGCCCGTGGCGGCGACACGGCTTTAATGGTGAACCCGATGATTCGAACCCATGACCTACTGATTAAAAGTATCCGACCACGGTGTCTTGTGGAGCCGCATAGTGCCCGCGACTCCCTGATATGGATGTGCGGCTCGATCTCTTACTCATGAACCAACCAGTTCAGCATCTCGGCCGAGCCGTAGGCGGTGTCGCCGATCAGCCGGGCGTGGTCGACATCGACCAGATTGTTGATCGAATAGGCGAAGAAGGCCGGTCCGCGGTCCGCCGTGTAGCCGGATCGGCCGGCGCGATGAACTTCGGCGTCTCCTCGCTCGCCGCGCCGAACGCGGCGTCGTCGAGGACGGCGAGGTATTCCTCAACCGCGCGGCCCGCCGCGTCCGGCGGCAGACCCGCGGCACCCCTCGACGCGGGTGCGGTCGCTGGGGTCGGCTTGGATCAGGCTGGCATCGACGGCAAAGCCTTCACCGCCAAGACGCGCCGATAGGCCGGGTTGACGCCGCAATGCCTTGTAAAACTTCAATTGCGGTACTCCAGCCGGGGTCGCCATCCCCACGGTATTGTGTAGCAACCGCAACCAAACCGACCCATTGCGTACCTGCAGCCAACGCGGCGATACCTCCTTGGTGGCTGCAACAATCGACGCACCCTCTTCCGCGCCTGCCTGGGTGGATCGTATCGTTTACGGCGAATTCCGTGATGAGGATCTATCATGTTGCCGGGCATGTTGACGGACCGATACGAACTTCCCTTGTCCACTGCCTCATCCGCGGCACGGGACGCCTACGTAGAGGGGTGTGAGGCGAAGCTGACCATGTACCCCGGCGCGATCGAGGGGTTCGATCGTGCCATCGCCGCGGATCCCGGCTTTGCCCTCGCTCATGCCGCCAGGGCGCATTTGTTGCTGGAACGCGGGGACGCGGCGGGGGCACGCGCGTCGATGGCGGCGGCCAATTCCCTCGCCGCCGGTTTGTCCGCGCGGGAGGCCGGCCATATCGCATTTTTCGACCTGCTCGTGGCGGGCGACGCCGAAGCTGCGCTTTCCGCATTGCCGGCGCACCTGGACGCTTGGCCGCGCGACGCCCTGGTACTCGGCACCACCGCGTTCACCAACGGCTTGATCGGTAGCTCCGGCCGCGCCGGGCAGAAACGCGCGCTGCTGAACCTGCTCGATAGGCTTGCCCCGAGCTACGGCGACGATTGGTGGTTCACGGCCCATCATGGCATGGCGTTCTCGGAGAACGGACAGCGAGACGCCGCTCGCCCAAAGATCGATCGATCCCTCGCCCAAAACCCGAACAACCCCTGGGCGGCGCACGCCCGCGCGCACCTTTGCTATGAGGAGGGCGATGCAAACGCGGCTCGCGCCTTCCTGGCGTCTTGGCTCACCACCTATCCGCGTAATGGCTTGTTATATAGCCATCTGAGTTGGCATCTCGCACTCGGCGACATCGAGGCCGGCGATGCCGCGGCCGCGTTCCGGCTTTTCAGGGAAGCCTTCTCACCCGATGTACATAGCGGGCCGCCGCGCGGAAAGGTGAACGACGCGGTTGCCTTTCTGTGGCGCTGGGAACTCGCCGGGCATCCGCGCGACGTCGAAGCATGGCGCATGATGCACAATTTCGCGACCAGCGCGTTTGCGCGCGCCGGCGCGGCCTTTTCCGACATGCACATCGCGCTGGCGCAGGCCGTCGCCGGCGATGACGCGGCGCTGGCGGCGCGCGCCCGGCAGATCGACGAACTCACGCGCGAGGGCCGTTATCCATCCGGCCCCTTGGTTCCGGCGGTGTCGCACGCCTTCGCCGCTTTCGAACGGCGAGATTTCTCCGCCGCGATCGACGCGCTTGAACCGATTTCCGGTGAACTCGAACGCATCGGCGGTAGCCGCGCACAGCTCGACCTGGTGGAGTTCACGCTGTTGAAAGCCTATCTCGGCGCCGACCGCCCGGATGATGCGCGCCGGATGCTGAGCGCGCGGCGTCCGGGCCCCTCGGGCATTCCCGTTGCCGGGTTGCCGGCTGCGCACTGATCGACGAACCGAGGGTGACTGGTTCGATCCCGCGACAGGCGCCCCGCGCCTTAAAACACGCGGCGGCCGATCGACCGCCGCGGCGCCCCGCGCCCCGAGCACGCCTGTTTGGCCTATCTGAAGGGCGCGCGCGACCGCCCGTCGCTTCCATTCCCTCCCCAGAGGTGGCCCGCGCGAGCGCAGGCCGCGGCAGGCCGGCGGGACGTCAACCAGCGTGGTGCTATGCCGGCAGCGTGGTGCTATGCCGGCGGCGGCAGTCTCCAAGACGCACGCGCCAGCAGCTTCCAGCCGCCGTCCTGTTTCTGCCAGACCTGGATGACGCCGATTTTGGTATTGGTGACCTTACCCTCGAGTTCGCTTTCCGATACCCATAGGTGTCGCACGACAGCGTTGTTACCGACGACCTGGACCGTGAGTTCGGGCCATTCGAGCGACTTGACGGTGGTCTTTCGCGCCATCACCCCATTGATGAATTTGGTCTTGTCCTCGAGCCGAGCGTCCGAATGGCTGTAGCTCAGCTCGGCCGCGGTGAGCGACTCGATCTTCGCTTTGTCCTGTTTGACCCAGGCCGTTCGCAATGCCTCAACGGCAGTTTTTACGGTCGCTTCATCAGCCGATTGGGCGTGTGCCGATCGGATCAGGGTCGGCGCGGTGAGCGCGAGCGCGCCCGCGGCGGCGAGGTAACGACGTGACAATTGCATGACTTCCTCCCGTTTGTGTGCGACTTGGTGGCATCGCCTCGCAGCGTAGCATAGAACGGCAGCGGGTTGACCGGATCCTCCTGATCTCCAATCTTTTGGTTACGATTTCCCGACTCAGGGAGGCGCGCCGCAACGAAGTTCGATCGCGGCCGACCCGTTGACGGCCGAAACGCCGAGACGCTTGGACTGGTAGGGCCGGACCCTCGTCGCTTGTGCGCCGGCGTGATCCGAGATAGCCGTAGCCGCCCATCCCCGCGAGAAGAGTCGTGTTTGGCGCGCGATAGGCGCCGAGAGGCCGGGTTGACGCCGCAATGTCTCGTGAAGTTTCAACTGCGGTGCTCCAGCCGGTGTCGCCAGCCTCACGATATTCGGCCGCCGATGGGGCCGATGGTCGGCTACAATCGCAACCGGCGTGTTTTCGATCCCCGGCAGCCGCGGAGGGCTGAGCCGATGCGCGCGATCATCGTCAACGAGTTCGGACCGCCGGAGGGACTGAGGGTCGCCGAGGTGTCGATCCCGACCCCGGGTCCCGGCCAGGTGCTGGTCGAGACTCACGCCGCGCCGATCAATTATGTCGACAGGCTGGTCGTCGGCGGCACCTACCAGTTTCTGCCGCCGCGCCCGTTCATCCCCGGCAAGGGGCCGGCCGGTGTCGTCGCGGAGCTGGGACCCGGGGTGACCAGGCTGCGCGTAGGCGACCGGGTATTGGCGATGGCCGAAACCGGTGGCTATGCCGAGGCGGTCGCGGTGGCCGCCGACCAGTGCCACCGTCTGCCGCCGCGCATGTCCTTTATCGAGGCCGCCTCGCTCGCGGTTGTCTACGACACGTCGTGGGTCGCCTTGCGCGGTCGCACGCGGCTGGTGCCCGGCGAGACGGCGCTGGTGCTTGGTGCCTCGGGCGGGGTCGGCCACGCGTCGGTGCAGCTTGCCCACGCGATGGGTGCGCGGGTGCTCGGCGGCATCTCGCGGCCGGAGCGCGAGGCGGCCGTGCGCGCCGCCGGCGCCGATGCCATCATCGACCTGACGCGGCCGAACCTGCGCGACAGTCTGCGCGAGCAGGTCTACGCCGAGACCGGGGGGCGCGGCGCCAACGTCATTATCGATCCGCTCGGCGGCGAGGTGTTCGAGGCCGCCATCCGCGCGCTTGCTTGGGGCGGCCGGCTGGTGGTGATCGGCTTCGCCGCCGGCGCGATCCCGACGCTCAAGACCAACTACCTGCTGTTGAAGAACATCGAAATCAGCGGCTTGCAGATCACCGATTACCGCTATCGGCGTCCGGCCGAGCTGATGACGTGCTACGCAGAATTGTTCGGCTTCTACGCGCTCGGCCTCGTCAAGCCCGCGCCGGCGACGGTGTTTCCGCTGGAGCGCGCCGGCGAGGCACTGGCGGCGGTGCGCGACCGCCGAGTCGACGGGCGCGCGGTGTTGCGCCTGCGCGACGGCTGAATCGGGGAACGCTCCGACCCGATCGTATCCTCCCGGCGGGACGGTGCCGATTGGCATTGCCGTTGCACCGCGTAGCCAATGTCCTTACGCGTACTGCTGGCTGGCTCGGATCCCCATCTCGCGGATGCGGTCGCGGTGAGCCTGAGCCCGCTCGCGGATATCGAGCTGGTTCGCGCCGGCGACGAAGGGCTGGTCGAGGCGGTCGCGGCCAGCGCGCCCGATGTGATCATCGTCGATCTGACCCGGCCAGACCGGGCCAGACTGGACGCGATCCGGCGGGTCGCGCACGAGCAGCCGCGGCCGATCGTGTTGTTTGTCGACGCAGACGATCCCGCCCTGATGGAAGCGGCGATTGCCGCCGGGGTCAGCTCGTACAACGTGGTTGGCGCCGCTCTGCCCGATGTGAAGCCGATCGTCCGCGCCGCGATCGCGCTGTTTCAGCGCCGTCGGCTGGTCGAAGTCGAGCTCGCCGCGGCCCGGACCCTGCTCGCGGAAGGCGCCGACATCGGCAAGGCCAAAGCCCGGTTGATGCGCGATCGCCACCTCGACGAGCCCGAGGCGTACCGCCTAATGCGCCGGCGCGCGATGAACGAGGGGCGCCGCATCGCCGACATCGCTCGTGAAATTGTCGAGACCGGAGAATGAGCCGTCGTGGCGCGATATTGTGCAGTGCATGATGTGTTATATTGCATTGCACAATCTCTGGGCAACGAGGCTTGCGCCAAACCCGGTATTTCACCGCGGATCGATTTGGCATGGCGATTGCGGTCGTGGGTCCTCGCGGGCAACGAGGTCCGCGCGGCTGACCGCGGGCAGCATTTTCACATCGGTCGGACAACGGAGTCCGTCGGCGGGGATCGATCTCAAATGATCAAGCGTGACACAACCTGGATTTCCGGCTGGAACCCGGAGGATGAGCAGTACTGGGAGTCAACGGGCAAGGCCGTTGCCCGGCGCAACCTGATCTGGTCGATCATAGCCGAGCACCTCGGCTTCTCGATCTGGCTGGTCTGGAGCATCGTCGCGACTAAATTGCCGCAAGCCGGGTTTAACTACACCACCGACCAGCTCTTCCAGCTCGTCGCTCTGCCTGGGTTGATCGGCTCGCTGATACGCTTCCCGTACACGTTCGCGGTGACGGCGTTCGGCGGGCGAAACTGGACAATCATCAGCGCGGCGGTGCTGTTCATCCCGACGATCGCGCTCGCCTATTTCGTGACCCAGCCGGACACGCCGTTCTGGATGATGCTGATCGTCGCCGCGACGGCCGGTTTCGGTGGCGGCAATTTTGCTTCCAGCATGGCCAATATCTCATTCTTTTACCCGGATCGGATGAAGGGCTGGGCGCTCGGCCTGAACGCCGCCGGCGGCAATATTGGCGTCAGCGGCGTTCAGTTGCTGACCCCGATCCTGCTGGGGGCGGGCTTTGTCAGCTTCTACATGGCGGCCCCGGGCACGAGCGGGCTCTACCTTCAGAACGCCGGACTGATGTGGCTGCTGCCGCTGACGATCGCGGTGATCGGCGCCTATTTCTTCATGAACAACCTGACCGACGCGCGCTCGACATTCAAGGACCAGCTGGTCATCGTCAAGCGCAAGCACACTTGGGTGATGTCCTATCTCTATATCGGGACATTCGGCTCGTTTATCGGCTACTCGGCCGCCTTTCCGCTGCTGCTCAAGACCCAGTTCCCCACGATCACCGTGGCGATCGCCTTCCTCGGACCGCTGGTGGGATCGCTGTCCCGGCCGCTCGGCGGTCTGCTCGCCGATAAGATCGGCGGGGCGCGAGTGACCTTCTGGAACTTTATCGCCATGGGGGTCGCGACGGCGGGCGTCATGTATTTCGTGGACGTCAAGAGTTACGTGGGGTTCTTGACGATGTTCCTGATCCTGTTCGTCGCGACCGGGATCGGCAACGGTTCGACCTATCGCATGATTCCCTCGATCTTCCGCGAGGCAAAACTCCGGGAGGCAAAGGGCTCGGGTGAGCCAGGTCGGCTGCTTGCCTTTAAGGCGGCGGGCATCGAGAGCGCCGCGGCGCTGGGGTTCATCGGGGCGATCGGGGCTTGCGGCGGTTACCTGATCCCGCGCGGTTTCGGCGCGTCGATCGCCGCCACTGGCGGGCCCCATGTCGCGCTGGCCGTCTTCCTGACGTTCTACGTCACCTGCATCGCGCTGACCTGGTGGTACTACATGCGCAAGAGCTTTCTCGCGCGGCGCGCCCCGAGCCTCGCCGAAGCGCGGGTGTGAGGCGGCGATGAGCGGCGGGCGCCGGCGCGAGCGGCTTGTCGTCGTCGGCAACGGCATGGCCGGGATGCGGACGATCGAGGAACTGCTCGCCCGCGCCCCGTCCCGCTATGACATCGTGATATTCGGCGCCGAGCCGAAGCCCGGTTACAACCGCATCCTGCTGTCCAGCGTGCTCGCCGGAGAGAAGGAGGTCGACGGGATCGTCACCCATCCGAGGGAATGGCACGCGGCGCACGGTATTGTTCTGAACGCGGGCGACCCGGTGGTCGCGATCGACCGGGGTACGCGGACGGTCCGCTCGACCGCCGGAATTTGTTTGGGCTACGACAAGCTGCTGGTCGCCACCGGTTCGAAGCCGATCGCCCTTCCGGTTCCCGGGCTTGATCTGCCCGGCGTCCGCGCCTTTCGTGATATCGCCGATGTCGAGGCGATGATCGGCTCGGCGCGGCGGCGCTCGCGCGCGGTGGTGATCGGCGGCGGCCTCCTCGGTCTCGAAGCCGCGTGGGGCCTCAAACGGCGCGGCATGGAAGTCACCGTCGTCCACTTGATGCCGATCCTGATGGAGCGGCAGCTTGACGCCACCGCGGCGGGGCTGTTGCAACGAGATCTGAGCCGCCGCGGCATCGAGTTTCTGACCAATGCCCAAACCGAGGAAATCCTCGGCGCCGAACACGCCGAGGGGGTCCGGCTCGCGGATGGGCGCGATGTCGCCGGCGATCTTGTCGTCATGGCGATCGGTACCCGCCCCAATATCGACCTCGCGCGCGCGGCGGGGCTCTATATCAATCGCGGGATTTTGGTCGGCGACGATTTGCGCACGAACGATCCCGCGATCTATGCCGTCGGCGAATGCGTCGAGCACAACGGGCAGACCTTCGGCCTCGTCGCCCCGCTTTGGGAGCAGGCCAAGGTCTGCGCGGCGCGTCTCGCCGGCGATGCCCAGGCTGCCTATCTCCCGCCGCCGGTGTTCACCAGCCTGAAGATTACCGGCATCGACGTGTTTTCCGCGGGTGCCCTGGTCACCGCCGACGATGACGATGCCCTCATCACGATCTGCGATGTCGCCGGCGGGGTTTATAAAAAGCTGATTCTGCGCGGCGACCGGCTGGTCGGCTGCGTGCTCTATGGCGATGTCGGCGATGGTCCCTGGTATGTCAATCTGATTCAATCGCGGGACAGCACCGCCCCGTGGCGGGATCATCTGGTCTTTGGGCGCGCGGCGGCCGAGGCCGGCATCGCCACCCGGACGCCCGCTCGCGCGCCGCAAGTGCTGGCGGCATGATCCGAACGACTTGCCCCTATTGCGGTGTCGGCTGCGGATTGCGGGTCGCGGCCGACGGATCGATCGCGGGAGATGCCGATCACCCGGGCAATTTCGGAAAATTGTGCTCGAAGGGCGCGGCGCTCGGTGAAACGCTGGCCACCGACGACCGCTTCCTGCATCCGACTATCGGTGGTCGCCGGGCTAATTGGGACAAGGCGCTCGACCGCATCGCCACGCATTTCGGCCGAACCGTCGCCGAGCACGGTCCCGACGCCGTTGCGCTCTATGTGTCCGGCCAGTTCCTGACCGAGGATTACTACGTCGCGAACAAGTTGATGAAGGGGTTCGTCGGCACCGCCAATATCGATACGAACTCGCGACTGTGTATGGCCTCGTCGGTGGCGGGACATGTCCGCGCCTTTGGCGAGGACATTGTCCCCGGTTGCTACGACGACCTCGACACGGCCGATCTGGTCGTGTTGGTCGGCAGCAACGCCGCGTGGTGCCACCCGGTCCTGTACCAGCGGCTCGTCGCCGCGAGGGAATCACGGGGCACGCGTGTGGTGGTCATCGACCCCCGGCGAACCGCCACTTGCGAGATTGCCGATTTGCATCTGGCGTTGCGCCCCGGCAGCGACGTGGCGCTATTCGCCGGATTGCTGGTCCATCTCACCGACAACGATGCGTGCGACGCCGCCTGGACGCGGGACCGCGCGGCTGGGTTCGCGGTGGCGCTGGCGGCGGCGCGGCAGGATGCCTCCTCGATCGCCGATGCAGCGGTCGCGGCCGACCTGCCGCTGCGCGACATCGCGCAGTTCTACGATTGGTTCGCCGCCACCGAGCGCACCGTGACGCTCTATTCGCAGGGGGTGAACCAGTCTTCCGCCGGTACCGACAAGGTCAACGCGATCATCAATTGCCATCTCGCCACCGGGCGAATCGGCCGGCCGGGCATGGGGCCGTTCTCGCTGACCGGGCAACCGAACGCGATGGGTGGGCGCGAGGTCGGAGGGCTCGCCAACCAGCTCGCGGCGCATATGAGTTTCGCCGAACCCGCCGATCTCGACCGCGTCCGCCGCTTCTGGGACGCGCCTCGTCTGGCGACACGCCCGGGGCTGAAGGCGGTCGAGCTGTTCGACGCGGTGCTCGACGGAAGGGTGAAGGCGCTCTGGGTCCTCGGCACCAATCCGGCGGACAGCATGCCTCGGGCGGACCGGGTCCGCGCCGCGCTCGCCGCCTGCCCGTTCGTCGCCGTCAGCGATTGCTGGCCGAGCGACACCACGCGCTTTGCCGACGTTATCCTGCCGGCCGCCGGCTGGGGCGAGAAGGACGGGACCGTGACGAATTCCGAACGGCGCATCTCGCGCCAGCGCGCCTTCCGCCCGGCACCGGGCGAGGCGCGGCCGGATTGGTGGATGTTGACCGAGGTCGCGCGGCGTATGGGCTGGGGCGCGGCGTTTTCCTACCGCTCGGCCGCCGACATTTTCCGCGAGCATGCCGCGCTGTCCGGCTTCGAGAATGACGGCCCTGTGCGGCGGCTGTTCGATATCGGCGCCCTGGCGGAAATTAGCGACGCGGAGTTCGACGCGATGGTGCCCACGCAATGGCCGTTGCGGCGCGGAACCGGGCACGAACCCGCGAGTACGCGCCTGTTCGGCGACGGCGGCGGCTTCCCGACCAAGGACGGGCGGGCGCGCTTCGTGCCGACCCCGTTCCGGCCGCTGGCCGATCCGCTGGACAAGACCAACTGGCCGCTGCTGCTCAATACCGGCCGGGTGCGCGATCAGTGGCATACAATGACCCGCACTGGCCGCGTGCCGCGCCTGATGGCGCATCGCGGCGAGCCGCTGCTCGAAATCCATCCCGATGACGCCGCCGCGCTCGCGCTCTGCGACGCCGGCCTCGCGCGGATCGACAGCCAACATGGTGGCGCGGTCATGCGCGTGCGTTTCTCGACCGACCAGCGCCGAGCCGAAATCTTCGCGCCGATGCATTGGTCGGATCACTTCTCTTCCGCCGGGCCGATCGACCGCCTCGTGGGCGCAGCTACCGATCCGGTATCGGGACAGCCCGAGCTAAAGGCGACGCCGGTGCGGGTGACGCCGGTGGCGATCTGCTGGCGCGGCTTTCTGCTGCGACGGTCGGAGGTCCCGATCGCCGGCCGCTTTCACTGGGCCCGGGTGCCGATGCCGGCCGGTCAAGCCTACGATCTCGCCGGCTGGGAGCCATTGTCGGGGGTGCTCTCGGAGGATTGGATCCTGGAGCTGCTGGGCGCGCCGCCCGACGCCGAGCTGATCACCTATGCCGATCCCGGCCGCGGGGCGTTCCGCTATGCCCGCCTCGTGGATGGCCGCCTCGATTCGTGCGTACTCCTCGCTTGCGGCGAAGCCTTCCTGCCGGATCGTCATCAGCTCGGCGCCATGCTGGGAAGCGAGATCGAGCGGCGGGCCCGACTCGATCTCGTCGCCGATCTGCCCGGCGGAACCGCCGCGCGTCCCGATCCCGGCCCGATCATTTGCGCCTGCTTTGCGATCGGTCTGGTCACCCTGCGGCAGGCGATCGTCGACGGCAGCCTGACCAGCCTCGCCGACATCGCCGGAGCCTTGCGGGCCGGCACCAATTGCGGCTCGTGCCGCCCGGAATTGAGCGCGATCCTGGCCGACAATCAGCCGGACCTGGCGGCCGAATAAGCGGCGGCAGGTGCCGCTATCGACGAATTTTCCCCGCGCTCGCGCCGAATGATCCCCATCCGCCGAGCTTTGCGGTAAGCATGCGCCAATGGCGCGACCGGATGACCAGCCTGGTCGCGGGCGATCAGCAAGGGGGACAGCATGATCACGATCATCGATCTCAAGGCCGAGCTCGCCAAATTGACGATGTTGCGCGGACGTACCCCAGAGATGCCGGCCGCCGCGCGCAAGGGCGCCTTCGCGACCTTGGCGCCGTACCGCGACGGCGCCATCTTCACCGCCAAGTTCGCCGGCCAGGCCGCGTGGGAGCGCCACCCCAACGGCGACGAGATCGTGCAGATCGTCGATGGCGCCACGACCCTGCACCTCATGGCCGAGGACGGACCTCAATCCTTCACGCTTAGCGCCGGGATGGTGGCGATCGTGCCGCAAGGGACGTGGCACCGCTTTGAATCGCCCGATGGGGTCAGCCTGATGACCGCGACGCCTCAGCCCACCGAGCACCTGACCGTCGCTGTCGACGACCCGCGTACGCTCGGATGATGGCCGATCGCATCGCCTCGGGATAAGCGGCTCAGGGTTTCGCGATCGCTTCCTGGATCGGCGGCGCCGGCGGGGCGTTGTGGAAGGCGTGGCAGGCGACGCAGGTCGAGGCGACCTTGCCGAGAGAACGGCGAAGACGTGGCTGATCCAGCCCTCTTTCTATCGCTTTGGCCGGCGCGTTGGCCGGGCTTCGCCCGGCCACCCACGAATTGCCGGACCTTTCGTAGGCCCCTGGAACAAGTCCAGGGGAGGCGGTTTCGTGCGCCGATTCCGCCCCATCTTCCGTCGGCCGGCGATACACGAACCGGTTGCATGCGGCTCGGTTGTGGGGGACGCTAGTGCCGGGCAAGGCGGTTGAGCGGGCTGTGCCGCCGCGACAGCATGGTCGCGCGCCCACAAAGGAGAGCGGGCATGAGGGAAGGTTTTCGCGTCTACGATACCGACACCCATATCGATCCCGGCGCGGACGTGCTGGAGAAATACGTCGACCCGGCCTTTCGCAAGCGGCTCGACGACCTCGCGCCGTATCGGGTCGCGGTCAAGTCCCGCGCCCTCGACGGCGCGCCGAGAACCACCTACCGCTTTGCCCAGAAATCGTACGAGCGCACCCTCGGCGAGGCCGAGCCGCGCAAGGGCTCGACCGACGAGCGCGCCTGGCGCGGCAAGCGGCGGCCGAGCCCCGGAGTGGTCGACGACCGCTCCGACAACCGCGTCCTCGACATGGACGAGGAGGGCGCCGACGTTCATTTCCTGGTGCCGTCGGTGTGGACCAGCGTCGTCGGCCTGCCCGACGTGTCGCTCGAAACCGGGCTGATCCGGGCCTATCATCGCCATATGGCCGAATTCTGCGGGCCGTACCCGGACCGGCTCAAGGGCCCGATCATCGCCTCGACCCGCGATGTCGCCTCGGCGGTGCGGGAAATCCGCGATTGGGGCCGGTCGAAATGGGCGGTGGCGGTGCAGCCGCTGCTCGATAACGACATGCCGGTCGACCACCCCAGCCTCGAGCCGATCTGGCAGGCGGCCGAGATGCACGACCTAGCGATCGTGCATCACAGCTTTACCTGGTCGCCGCCCTATTTCCCGGCCTATGACCAGATGTGGGACAATGTCTACATGGCGCGGCTGTGCTCGCACCCGTGGGGGGCGATGCGGTTTATGGCCGGCTTTCTCGCCGGCGGCGTGCTCGACCGCTATCCGGCGCTGCGCCTGGCGGTGCTCGAATGCGGTTTTGGCTGGCTGCCGTTCTGGGTCCGCCGCATGGACGAGCAGGTCAGCTATGTCGGCCGCACCGCCAAGTTGAAGCACCTGCCGAGCGAGCATTTCGCCGCCGGGCGGGTGTTCGCCAACATCGAGGCGCACGAGCACGAGCCGATGTTCAACATGGTGACGGCGGCGCTGGGCGATTCCTGCCTGATGTTTGGATCCGACTACCCGCATTTCGAGAGCTGGTTCCCCAACTCGGTCGACAAGATCCTCGAATGGCCGAGCGTCAAGGGCGAGCCGGCGCGGAAGCTGTTCTGGGAAAACGCCAACCGCTGCTTCAAGCAGACCTAATCTAGATCCGGCGCTCGCGGCTGCGTTCCTCCTCCTCCGCGAGGTCGAGGATACGGCGGGCGTGGCTGAACGCGGTGTCAGCGGCCTCGGTGTCGCCCTGGGCGCGGTAGAGGCGGGACAGTTCGAGCTCGGCGAAGGCGACCCGCGGCGTGTTCTTTCCGGCGCCACGCTGCAAGATATCGATCGCGGTGGTGAAGGCCCGGCGTGCCTCGGTGGGACGCTTTAGCCCGTCATAGGCGAGGCCGAGATCGTGGAAATCGTCGGCGATGAACGGGTGGGTCGGGCCGAGTCGGCTCTGGTCGATCGCCGCCGCTTCGCCCAGTGGCGCCAGGGCCTCGGCGAAGCGATGCGCGCGCAGGTAAAGCCCACCCAGTTGCGACAGGCTGCGTGCGGTCTCCGGCCCGTCGCGGTCGCGCTTGGCGAGGTTGAAGGCGACCGCCTGCCGCAACACCCGCTCGGCCGCCCCGAAATCGTCCGCCGCGGCAAGCGCGGCACCGAGCACGCGCAGCGGCTCGGCCGAGCGGGGGTGGGGGTTTTTCGCCATCAGCGCCGCGGCGCGCTCGGCCCTAGCCTTGGCCAATTTGGTGTCGCCGCGCGACAGGGCGACCCGGGCGAGCCCGGCCAGCACCGGCACCAACGCCTGGGCCTCGCCGCCGAGCCGGGTGGTCAGGATTTTGTCGGCGACGATCAAGAGCGCTTCGGCATCGAGATAGCGGCGCCGATCGATCTCGATCTCGGCGAGCGCGGTCATCGCCGCGGCCGCAGACGCCGATTCCGAGCCGAACGCGGCGATCGCGATACTCAGCGCGCGGCGCCGGGCGGCCGCGCATTCGACCCAATCACCGGCCTGGAACTGGGCCAGCGCGAGCTGTTCAAGACGCGGGATCAGATACGGGCTGGTGGCGCCCTCGCGCGCCTCCTCAGTGGCGAGCGCGCGCTTGAGCCCGGCGACAATATTGCCGTCGGCGGCGGCGGTCGGCGAAACGATCGCCAGCGCCAGGCAACACAGGCCGATAAGTCGCGGGATCGCCCGCTTCATCCTCCGTCTCCCATCGCGGGGATATTCCGGCTTGACCCGTTGACCCGCGGCTCGAGGTTTGCGGGGAAATTTAGCGTTTCTGGCGGCCAGAGCGTCATGGACATGCGAACAGGCGGCCGCGCGGCGGCGAGCCTAATCGAGGCGGCGATACCCGATCGGAACGGGGTCACGATCGGCCCGTTCGCAGCGCCGCCGCGACGCTCGCGGTCCCATCCATCTCGCCAGTCTAGCGGAATTGCTTGGTGCTTGACCAATGAACCGGCCGTGGCGCACGATCTGAACTCATTACGGAATTGGAAAACAAAAGAAATTGCCAGCGGCGGCAAGGCTAGGTAGGAGCGAAGATGGAAGACGGCACGGGCCGCCGCGCCCGCCCGGTCGCGGAGACGGCCGAAGGGCATCGCCTCGAGCAATGCCGATCCGGCGCGGCGTGGCGGCGCTGGGGCCCCTATGTCAGCGATCGGCAATGGGGAACCGTGCGCGAGGACTACAGCCCGGGCGGGACCGCCTGGGAGTATTTCCCGCACGATCATGCCCGTAGCCGCGCCTATCGCTGGGGCGAGGACGCGATCGCCGGCTGGGGTGACGACAAGCTGAATTTATGTCTCGGCCTCGCGCTGTGGAATGGCAAGGACCCGATCCTCAAGGAGCGGCTGTTCGGTCTGACCAACGGCGAGGGCAATCACGGCGAAGATGTCAAGGAGCTGTACTACTATCTCGATGGCTTGCCGACCCACTGTTACATGCGGATGCTGTATAAATACCCGCAGGCCGCCTATCCGTATTCGTTTCTTATCGACGAAAATCGCCGCCGGGGCGCCCAGCAGACCGAGTTCGAACTCGTGGATACCGGGGTCTTCGACGACGACAAATATTTCGACGTCATGGTCGAATACGCCAAGGGCGGGATCGACGACATATTGATGCAGGTGACGGTCGACAATCGCGGTTCCGATGCCGCGCCGCTGCATGTCGTGCCGCAATTATGGGCGCGTAACATCTGGTCGTGGGGGCCAGGCGTCGCCAGACCGGTGCTGGAGGCGCAGGGCGCGCACACGGTGCGGGTGGCGCACGCCAGCATGCCGCCGATGCGGCTGATGTGCGACGGGGTGGTCGAGCTGTTGTTCTGCGACAACGAGACCAATCCGCGTCGCCTGTACGGCATGGACGCGCCGGGGTTCTACAAGGACGGCGTCAACGACTGCATCGTCAACGGCGACAAGGGCGCGGTGAACCCCGACCGGGTCGGGACCAAGGCGGCAGCGCATTACGATGTGACCGTGCCGGGGCATGGGCGGATGCAGTTCCGCCTGCGGCTATCCGCCGATGGCGGCGGGTTCGACGATTTCAACTGGATCATGGATCGCCGGCGGGCCGAAACCGACGAGTTCTATGCCGCGGTGCAGCAGCAGGTGACCGACCCGGACGCCAGGCGGGTGCAGCGCCAGGCTTTGGCCGGCATGCTGTGGTCGAAGCAGTTTTTCTATTTCGACGTCCGGACCTGGCTCAACGGCGATAAATCGCAGCCCCCGCCGCCAGCGCAACGGCGGGCGCGGCCCTATGGACGCAACGTCGATTGGGCGCATCTCTACAACGAAACCGTGATGTCGATGCCCGACAAGTGGGAGTACCCGTGGTACGCCGCCTGGGACCTCGCCTTCCACTGCGTCGTGTTCGCTCAGATCGACCCGGAATTCGCCAAGGACCAGCTGATCCTGTTGACCCGCGAATGGTACATGCACCCGAACGGGCAGATCCCGGCCTATGAATGGGCGTTCGGCGACGTCAATCCGCCGGTGCATGCGTGGGCGGCCTGGCGCGTCTACGAGATCGACCGCCAGTCGCGCGGCGGCGGGCAGGGCGACCGCGCCTTTCTCGAACGCGTCTTCCACAAACTGATGCTGAATTTCACCTGGTGGGTGAACCGCAAGGACGCCGACGGCCGCAACATCTTTCAGGGCGGTTTCCTCGGCCTCGACAATATCGGCATTTTCGATCGCAGCGCGGCGTTGCCGACCGGCGGCCAGATCAACCAGTCCGACGGCACCGCCTGGATGGCGATGTATACGCTCAATCTGATGCGCATCGCGCTTGAACTGGCGGTGCGGGATCACGTCTACGAAGACATCTCGACCAAGTTCTTCGAGCATTTCCTGCTGATCGCCGAGGCGATGACCAATATCGGCGGCGAAGGCATCGGTCTGTGGGACGAGACCGACGAGTTCTACTACGATGTGCTCGAATTGCCGGGGCGTGAGCCGGTTCCGCTCAGGGTGCGTTCGATGGTCGGGCTGATCCCGCTATTCGCGGTCGAGGTGCTCGACGGGTCGGTGATCGCGCGCCTGCCCGAATTCGCCAAGCACCTGCATTGGTTTCTCGATCATCGGCCGGAACTGGCCCGGCTGGTGTCGCGCTGGAACGAGCAAAGCGACGAGGAGCGCCACCTGCTGTCGTTATTGCGCGGCCACCGCATGAAATGCCTGCTGCGACGGATGCTCGACGAGACCGAATTCCTGTCGGATTACGGGATCCGCTCGATCTCCAAGTTCCATGAGCAGCACCCGTTCACGCTCGATGCCGGCGGCCAGCGCTTCACGATCGGCTATGTGCCGGGTGAATCCACCACCAGCGTCTTCGGCGGCAACTCGAACTGGCGCGGGCCGATCTGGCTGCCGGTCAATTTCCTGCTGGTCGAAGCGCTGCGTCGGTTCCACCTTTATTACGGCCCGGATTTCAAGGTCGAATGCCCGGTCGGGTCCGGTACGATGCTGGACCTCAGGCAGGTCTCCGACGAGGTGGCACGGCGGCTCTGCCGTATCTTCTTGCCCGATCCGGATGGTCACCAGGCGGTATTCGGGCGCGCAGAGCCGTTTAACCGCCCCGAGTTTCGCGATCACGTGCTGTTCTACGAATATTTCCACGGCGACAGCGGGCGTGGTCTCGGCGCGGCGCATCAAACCGGCTGGACCGGTCTGATCTCGCTGTTGTTGCAGCCATCGCGCGACCATTCGAGGGAAAGCGAGGAGCACCGCGCCGAGGCGGCGCTGCACGAAGAGCGCGCCGGCGTGGTGGAGTGAGCCGGCGATGGCCGCCGGCTCCCGATCGCGAGTTAAAACGGCGCCAGAGCCGCTCGCCCAACTGGCTCCGATCGAGCTGGGTCGGGACGTCTGCGGCGACCTGGCGGCGGCCGAGCGGCACGAGTGGTGGCTCGCCAACGGCCGCGGCGGCTATGCCGGCGGCACGGTCGCGCTGAGCCTGACGCGGCGCTATCACGGGCTGCTGATCGCACCGATCGATCCGCCGCTCGGCCGGGCATTGGTGTTGGCGAAGGCCGACGCGAGCCTGACGGCGGACGGCCAGACCTATCCGCTATTCACCAACCGCTGGTCCGGCGGGACGGTGGCGCCTGAGGGATATCGATCGCTCGATGGGTTCGAGCTCGACGGCACCATCCCGGTGTGGCGCTTTCGCTGCGGCGAGCGGATGGTCGAGCACCGCATCTGGATGGAGCCGGGCGCCGACACGATCTACCTGGCGTGGCGGCTGGTCGGCGCGGCGGACGAGGGCGCCGCGCCGGTGTTGTCGGTCGCGTTCCTCGCTAACGGGCGCGACCACCATGGCGACACCTGGGCGGACGGGTTCAGGCCCGAGATCCACGCCGACGGCGCGCGGTTGACGATCCACGTGCCGCGGCGGTTTCTGTTGGCGATCACCGGGAATGGCGGCGCGATCGCCCCGCGTGGCGACTGGTACTGGAACTTCCAGTTGCCGGTCGAAGGCGAACGGGGCCTCGGCGATCACGATTCACATCTCCATGTCGGCGATGCCGAGGTGTCGCTGGCGCAAGGGCGCTGGGCCGGGTTCGCCGCGAGCCTCGATCCGCATGCGTCGACCGATCTCGACGCGGCGTTGGAACGGCGGCGCGCCTGGGATCGCGAGGTGGTGGAGCGGGCGGTCGCCGCCGACTCGATCTTCGCCGCCGCGCCGGGATGGGTAAAGCGGCTGGTGCTGGCCACCGACCTTTATGTTGTCGCCCGGCCGCTCGCCGACGCCCCCGCCGGAAAGTCGGTGATCGCCGGGTATCCCTGGTTCGGCGATTGGGGCCGCGACACGATGATCTCGCTGCCTGGCTTATCCCTCGCCACCGGGCGGTTCGACGACGCGCGGACGATCCTCGACACCTTCGCGCGGTTCGTCGATCGCGGTATGCTGCCCAACGTGTTTCCCGAAACCGGCGCGGCCGAATACAACACCGTGGACGCGACCCTGTGGTACGTCGAGGCGTGGCGCGCCTATGTGGCGGCGACCGGCGACGAGGCCGGGTTGCGCCAGGTGTTCCCGGTGCTGACCGAGATCATCGACTGGCACGTCAAGGGCACGCGCTACGGCATCGGGGTCGACCCCGTGGACGGGCTGTTGCATGCCGGCGAGGCCGGGGTCCAGCTGACCTGGATGGACGCACGGGTCGGCGACTGGGTGGTCACCCCGCGCATCGGCAAGCCGGTCGAGATCAACGCGCTGTGGTACAACGCGCTCAGCGCCATGGCGGCCCTGGCAGAGCGGCTCGGCCTGGCGGTGGAGGCCTACCGCGCCGCCGCGGCGCGGGCGCGGGCCGGGTTCGCCCGGTTTGTCCGGCCCGACGGGCAGGGGCTCTATGACGTGATCGACGGTCCCGGCGGCGCCGAGGCGACCCTGCGTCCGAATCAGGTATTGGCGGTCAGTCTGTGGGCAAGCCCGCTCGATCCGGCATTGCAGCGAAACGTGCTCGAATGCTGCGAGGCGGCGCTGTTGACCCCGTATGGGATGCGCTCGCTGGCGCCGGGAGTGCCCGAGTATCGCGGCAGGTGCAGCGGCGGCGTCTCCGAGCGCGACAGCGCCTATCATCAGGGCACGATCTGGGCATGGCTGTTGGGCCCTTGGGCCTTGGCGTATTACCGGGTGCACGGCGACGCGGCGGCGGCGCAGCAGACCCTCGAAGGCATCGCCGCGCATCTCTGCGACGCCGGGCTGGGTCAGGTTAGCGAGATCTTCGACGGCGACCCGCCCCACACGCCGCGCGGCTGTCCGGCGCAGGCCTGGTCGGTTGCCCAGGCGCTCGAGGCGTGGTGGCGGCTCGAACACGCCCGCCAGGGCACCGGCTCCCCCTCGGCGGCATTGCGCTGACTACTGCCCCGACTGCCCCGTTTCGCTCATCCGCTGACGAATCGCGGTGATGTCCCAGCCGGTCAGCCGCGCCAGGGTCTCGGCCTGACGGGCGAAGTCGCGCACCAACCGCTGGCGATAGGCTTCGCCGGCCTCGCACCGGGCCGGGCCGGTGAACGGGTGGCGCAATACGTAGCGGCCCTGGAAACTGGCCCGGTCGGCGGTTTCCTGCAGCATCAGGTCCTCGGGGAAATGCGCGTGGTCGTAACGCACGTGCAGCCGGGTCACGAACGCGTTGCGGCCCGGCCCCGACGACGGCGTGCCGGCGAGCCAGAAGGCGCCGAGCCAGGTCAATTCGTCGGCGCTCAGCGGGTCGGCGGCGCAGGGGTCGCACCAGCCCATGTCCCAGGCATATTCGAGGAACACGGCGCGCCCGTTCTCGGCGGCGACCTGACGGTCGAACATCGCCCGGTAGAAATCCCCGAACGCGGCCTTTACGTAGAGCGGAACCTCGACCCCCGAGGCGAGCCGCACGGTGCGATAATTGGTGGTCTCGATCCGGCCCTTGGGGCTCAGCGCCAGCACGATCATGTCTTGCGCCCCGTTGGCGTTGATCATGCCAAGCCGGATCGGCAGCATGAATTTCGGCGAATCGTAGGCCACCTGAATCGGCCGCAGATAGCTGAACCCCATCGCGCTCTGGCGTTCCAGGTTCACCTTGGCGAGAAAGAACCGCATGTTCTGGCGCAAATAGCTGCCGACCACGGCGGCGGCGGCGCGCGGCACCTTGTAGCCGTTCTCGTTGAGCCAGGTCAGCAGCCCGCCGCTGTCGTGCGCCGATAGGATCACGATGTCGTATTCGCCGACGCTGTAGGTCGCCTCGATCTTGACGCCGAGCGCCTCGGTGCGCGGTGTCGGCGCCGCGGACATCAGCCGGTCCAGCCTTCCGGCCGAATTCGCCGACGCGGGCGGGCGCGGCGCGCATGGGTCCTCGTCGAAATATTCGACCAGCCGCGGCGCGGTGTAGGCGTCGAGATGATCGAGCAACGCCGGCTCGACCACGCGGATCTGCTCGCGCTGGATCACCGTCGGCACCGGGATCACGATCGCGAATTCCTTGGGGTCGCCCTGCACGTCGCTGGCCATCGTCACCACGGCGCGCTCGCCGCTGTGGGCGAGCACGACCTTGGAGGCGCGGTTGAACAGGCTGGTATCGGCGCGGGCGACGTAAAATCCGCAAAAGGCGCGAACCGTGTCGGTCAACCCGATCAGGATCGCGAGAGCGAGGGCAAATACGCGCATTCAAGCCTCCACCAGGGTGGGTTGCGGGGGTACGGGTTGCAGGGTTTCGGGTCGCCATGCGAAGCGCGGCGCCGGCAACAGCCAGTCGAGCAGCGGGGTCAGTGGCGACAGCGCGGCCAGCGCGAAAAACAGCGCCGGGCGCAACTGCCAGCGGAATTGCAGCCAATGGGCGAGCCCGGCGACCGCGACCGCGAAAACGATCCGGCAGATGCGGCGGTCCGGGGTCGAGCGCGGGTCGGTGATCATGAAAAAGCTGAACAGGAGCAGTGCGCCCGACTGCAACTGGTGGAACGGGATCGTCAGCGGGTCGCCGAGCGACAGCGCCCGCCACAACAGCAGTCCGGCATAGGTGCCGAGAAACGCCAGCGCCGTGTCGGCGCGCTCGGCGCGCTGCAATACCAGCCCGCCGCAGCACACGAACAGCAACGCCAGCCAGATCGTGCTGCCCCATTGCCCCGGCGAGACCCAGACATCGGGCGAGACCAGCAATAAGGCCACGATCGCGAACGTTGCGGGGTTGAACACATGCTTGCCGCGCAGCCGCAGCACGTATTTCGAGCCGATCGCCATAACCGCCGCCGCGATCCACAAATCCGGCGAATGACTGCGCAGCAACAGGCTCAACGACAGCCCGGTGATCAGCGGGCTACGCCAATCAAAATGCGGAGTGTTGGCGAGCCGGGCGCAGACGAATTGGGTCGTCAGGGCCGCGGCGATCGTGACTGCGGCCTGGACCGGGCTGGCGCCGAGGTCAAACCCGATCACATGGATCGCCAGCAGGCTCGCAAGGGTCGCGATCTGGAAATGGCGGGCGTCTACGCAGAGGCCGTGGAGGCGGCGAAAGGTGCGGCGCGGCGATCGCGACGTACCCGGGGCGACAGAGGCGAAACTCATGATCGGCTCCCACCGTGGGGTTGGCCGATTTCGGCGCCGGAAAACGGCGGCGCGGTGGCGGGATCGGGGTATTTCGGGGCAGAGTCGTTGTCGTTCGCGCCGGGGCCGCGCTACTTGCGGGCGATCATCGCGACCCGGGGGCGGACCGTCGCGTTGGACCTTTGGGTAAAGCATGGCACTGTTGCCACTCGACCCGCACCGGAGGCCGCTCATGCAGATCGCCCGCCTGGATCACCTCGTGCTGACCGTCGCCGACATCGCCAAGACCTGCGATTTCTACACGCGGGTGCTGGGCATGGAGGTCGTCCATTTCGGCGAGGGCCGCACCGCGCTGCGCTTTGGCCAGCAAAAGATCAATTTGCACCCGGCCGACGCGATCCCCGGCCTCGTCGCCGACAAGCCGACCGCAGGATCGGGCGATCTGTGCTTTATCGCAGAGACCCCGGTCGCCGAGGTGGTCGCGCACCTCAAATCGTGCGGGGTGCCGATCATTACCGGGCCCGGCCCCCGTGCCGGCGCGATCGGTACGATCCAGTCGGTCTATATCCGCGACCCCGACCAGAACCTGGTCGAAATTTCGAATTACTAGCGCGGGGAGCGCGGGCGTCTCGCCTGCGGTCCGGAGAAGGCAACGCGATGAAAATCCGTGAGGTTGAGGTCTTTCAGCTGCAATGGGCGCCCGGGGATCGGCCGGGGCAGCGCAGCGCCTGGGTCAGAATCCGCGGTGACGACGGGCTCAGCGGCATCGGCGAGGCGTCGCCGATGCAGGGCGGGCTCGCCTCGCTCGGCATCGTCAAGCACGACCTCGCCCCGGCGTTGATCGGCCGGGACCCGCTCGATCATGCGGTATTGCTCGACACCCTGTTCCATAGTTTCGTGAAACTGGGTCCCGAGGGGGCATTGACCGGGGCGCTCGCCGCGCTCGACATCGCGCTGTGGGATTTGAAGGGCAAATTGCTCGGCCAGCCGATCTACAAATTGCTCGGCGGCGCGTGGCGCGATTCGCTGCCGTTCTACGCCTCGATCGGCGGCAACGGCGAGCGCGATGTCGACGCGGTTTTACGGGTGGTCGAGGCGCGGCTGAAGGACGGCCCGGCGGCGGTCAAGATCCGCTTCGACGCCGACCGCACCCGCCCCGATCTCGATATTCCCGGCGACATCGCCAAGGCGCGGGCGGTCCGGAAACTTGTCGGCGACGGGTTCCCGCTCGCCTTCGACGCTAACAACGGCTACTCGACCGGCGGCGCGATCCGGGTCGGGAGGGTGCTCGAAGAGCTAGGCTACTGGTGGTTCGAGGAGCCGGTGCAGCATTATCACGTCAGGGCGATGGGCGAGGTCGCGCGACACCTCGACATCACCGTGTCGGCGGGCGAGCAGACCTATACCTTGGCCGGCATCGCCGATCTGATCGCCGCGGGGGTGCGCATGGTGCAGCCCGACATCGTCAAGATGGGCGACATCACCGGCCTCCAACGCTGCGTCGCGCTGGCGCAGGCGCACGGGGTCGAATTGGTGCCGCACCAGACCCAGCCGACGATCGGCCACATGGCGAGCCTGCATATCGCCGCGAGCCAGCTGGGCGCGACCAAGCCGTGCGAGCTCAACGACCCGTCGCCGCGCATGCATGCGGTGTTTGCCAACCCGCCGAGGCCGGTCGACGGGTTGTTCCACCTGCCGATCGCGCCGGGGCTCGGCCTCGAATTGATCGAAGCCGAACTGGCCAAGCGGCTCGTGCCGGTCGCCTAGATCGGGGAGAGAAAACCATGCCTCCCGACGATACTCGCAGCGAAACCCAGATCATCGCGGCCGCGTTCGAGGAGCGGGTCAAGGATCTGTTCAAGACATTCGCGGAGGCCGTCTATACCGGCGAGCCGGAGGCGGCCAGCTCGGCGCGCTTCCGGCGCGGACTCCAATCGGCCAAACGGGTGCGGGACTTGGCGTTGGAGGCGGCGAAGGAGTTGGAGCCGAAATAGTAACCCCTGCACCCGTCAGACGACGGGGTGTCCAGCTGGCCTCGCCGCCGCGATTGTGGCAAGCTCGCGCGCTTCCCCCTTTTCGACGAGGCCGGCCATGAAAGTCGAGCGTCTGGACCATCTCAACATCACCGTCGCCGATATCGACCGCAGCTGCGATTTCTACACGCGGGTGCTCGGCATGGAGAAAGTCACCTGGGGCGAGGGGCGCGCCGCGCTGCGCTTCGGGCAGAGCAAGATCAACCTCGACAACGCCGAGATGATGCCGGTGCCCGCCGGCGAAAGGCGGATGCCAGTGCATATCTGCCTGATCACCCAATCGCCGTTGCCCGAGATCATGGCGCATCTAGAAGGCTGCGGCGTGCCGGTGGTGATGGGGCCGGGGCCGCGCGAAGGCGCGAGCGGCACGATCCAGTCGGTCTACATCAAGGACCCGGACAACAACTCGGTCGAGATCTCGACCTACTGAGCTGTTGCTCGGCAGCGAGGTTCGCGCGGTCCCGGGATGATGGCGATAGATACGCTGAAGGTCGCCAAGCGGCTGCGCGAAGCCGGCTTTAGCGAGCCGCAAGCCGAAGCGGTGGTCGCCGCCGTCCAGGACGCCACCGACGGCGCCGACCTCGCCACCAAACATGATCTCGCCGATCTCCGCGCCGCGCTCCGCGCCGAACTGCGCGAGATGGAATTGCGTCTCGAAGCCAAGATCGAGGCGATGGGTGCCGCGATCATGAATCGGGTTTTCAGCCTGATCCTCGGCGCGGTTTTGATCAACATCGTCGCGGTGCTCGGCGCGCTATTCGCCGCGGTCAAACTCACCGCGCACTGAAGTTCGGAAACCTTCGCACTCTCAGTCGTCGACCGACAGCGCGAGGATCATGCTGAGCTGGCACAGGGGCAGGCCGGTTTCGCCCGCCCAGGCGTTGAAGTGTGACTGAACCGCGGCGCGGTCCTGGCGGTTTTTCGGTGGGGCGGCAATGGCGCCCCAGCGCCTCAGCGCGGCGGTCACCGATGGCGACAATACGAAACTGTCCTTGCCGACCATGCGCAGGAACATCGGCCCGGAATTGCCGCCCATCTGGCTGAACTGCTTGGCCAGTGCCTCCCACAGCCCGACGATGTTCGCGCTCGGCCACGCCGCCAGCCAGGCGCCGAAACCGCCGTGCTCCTCGCTGATCGCCAGCATCGCCGCGGCGTTCTCGCGAACCGATTTCAGCTTGCCCCAGTGCCGGATCAATCCGGTGTTGCCCATCAGGGCTTCGAGGCTTTCGTCGGGCATCGCCCGCACCCGGCGCGGATCGAAACCGAAGAACGCTTCCTCGAACGCCGGCCACTTGGCGTCGACGACGCTGTGCTTGAGCCCGGCGCGGAACACCCGCAGCGACATCCGCGACAGATAGCGGTCGTCGCCGGTGGCGGCGAGGTCGGCGGGGGTTTTCGGGTGGGGCAGGCGCGCCTCGACCGCGGCGGCGCCGTGCCTGGTGCGGGACGCTTCGAGGATCGGAGCAAACGCCGGTGTCGTCATCGCTCGGCTGCCGTCATAATTAACGTTTAGGTTCCGCCTTTCTAACCCGAGAACGCCGACCCGAGAACGGTCCTGCACCGATGTCGCACGATTCATCGCTGATCCTGATTATCGTCGTCGGCATCGGCCTGGCGTTCGTGCTGGGCACGCTCGCCAATCGGCTGCGGATATCGCCGCTGGTCGGCTATCTGCTGGCCGGGGTGGCGGTCGGGCCGTTCACCCCGGGCTTTGTCGCTGACCAGAGCCTGGCGCCGCAACTGGCCGAGATCGGCGTGATCCTGCTGATGTTCGGCGTCGGGCTGCATTTCTCGGTCAAGGATCTGCTGAAGGTATGGGGCACGGTGGTGCCGGGCGCGATCGTCCAGATCGCGGTCGCGACCCTGCTCGGCCTGGGGCTGGCGCGGCTGCTGGGCTGGTCGATGCCGGCCGGGTTCGTGTTCGGGCTGGCCTTGTCGGTGGCGAGCACGGTGGTGCTGATGCGGGCGCTGCAGGAGCGCCGGCTGATGGAGACCGAGCGCGGGCACGTCGTGGTCGGCTGGCTGGTGGTGCAGGACCTGCTGATGGTGGTGGTGCTGGTATTGCTGCCGCCGATCGCCGGAATCCTGTGGCCGCCGGCCGGTCGGGCCGCGGCTTCGCTCGATATCGGCGGGCTCGCCGCGACGTTGGGCCTGACCCTGTGCAAGGTCGCCACCTTTATCCTGCTGATGCTGATCATCGGGCGCCGGGTGATTCCGCTGATCCTGCACCATGTCGCGCATACTGGTTCGCGCGAGTTGTTCCGCTTGGCGGTACTGTCGCTGGCGCTGGGGGTGGCGTTCGCGGCGGCCGAGCTGTTCGGCGTGTCGTTCGCGCTCGGCGCCTTTGTCGCCGGCATGACCCTCAGCGAATCGGAATTGAGCCAGGCCGCCGCCGAGGAAACCCTGCCGTTGCGCGACGCGTTCGCGGTGCTGTTTTTCGTGTCGGTCGGGATGCTGTTCAACCCGGTGGTATTGGTCGAGGCGCCGTGGCCGGTGCTGGGCGCGCTGGCGATCGTGCTGGTCGGCAATCCGTGCGTCGCGATGCTGGCGGTGCGCTGGCTCCCGCATCCCCCGGGCACGCCGATCGTGCTCGCGGTCGGGCTGGCCCAGATCGGCGAGTTTTCGTTCATCCTGGCCGATCTCGGCATCGGCCTGGGAATTCTCTCCGAGCGGGCGCGCGATCTGATCCTGGCGACGGCGATCCTGTCGATCATGCTCAATCCGATCCTGTTCGCCGGGCTGAGCCGCTGGCGGGCGCGGGCGGCTCCGGAAACGGTGGCGGCGAGCGCCGCCGAGGAAAGGCTGGCGACCACCACGCTGACCGGCCACGCGGTCCTGGTCGGCTACGGCAGGGTCGGCCGGATTGTCGTCCCAGGCCTATTGCAGCGTGAGTGGAAACTGCTGGTCATCGAGGACGGCGGCGATGCGGTCGAACAATTGCGCGCCCAGCCGGTCGAGGTGATCGCCGGCAACGCGGCCAACGGCGAAGTCATCGCCGCCGCCAACATCGCGCAGGCGAAATTGCTGCTGGTGGCGATCCCGAATGCGTTCGAGGCGGGGCAGATCGTCCAGCAGGCGCGCGCCGCCAACCCGGCGCTCGATATCGTCGCTCGGGCGCATTTCGACGCCGAGGTCGACCACCTGACGCAGCACGGCGCCAACAGCGTGATCATGGGGGAACGCGAGATCGCCCGATCGATGCTGGAGCACGGCGCCGCGCAACGCGAGTCAGTACCCTGAATCCGCCGCTTCGAGCTTGTGGCGGAGGTGGATCAGCCGGTAGGCGAGGCCGAGATAGGGGCCGCAATCGGCGTGGTTGGCGATGAATTCGACCGGATCGCAGCCGTACTGCTCGCGCAGGAACGCGACCACGACGGTGTCGACCGGGATGCGGGCGTAATCGTGCAGCAGCATCCGGCAATGCGCGGCGGCATAGGGGCCGATGCCCTTGAGGCCGGTCAGGTAATCGTGGTCGAGCCGAGCATCGTCGCCGTCTCCGGACGTGTCGATGATCCCGTCGTCGAGCATCCGGCGGGTCGCCGAGATCACGGTCGGCGCGCGAAAGCCGAGCCTCGCCACGCCGCGCAGGCGCTCCTCGCCATAGTCGACCAGGGCGCCTGGCAGGGGAAAAGAGCCGCCGCCCGGCTCGGAGACGAGCGCGGCCGACATCCGGCAGGTCGACGACCAGCTCGTGTTGATCGTCAGCACGGTCTTGATGAAATCCTCATAGAACGACGAACAGCGCAACAGCCTGCCGCCACCCCGCGCGATCAACGCCGCCTCTTCGGCCAAGGCAGGGCCGAGCGCGGCAAGCGCTGCGGCGGGGTCCCATTCGGCCGAGACCCAGCGGCGGACCCGACGCACGATCTCGGGCCCATCCGCGGCGGCAAACCCGGCCCAGCTTACCGCCAGCGTGGCCGGGTCGTGCTGGCGTATCGCGATGTCGCCGGGCCGCCCGTCGATCCGCTCGGCGCGGCCGAGGATTCCCGCCGCGGGGTCCCATCGCCAAGGCGCCAATTCGAACCAGCCGTGGCCGGCGACGGTCAAGCCGAGATCGATCGGCCAGGCGAGTGGCAACCGCGCCTCGAAGGGATGCATTCGCATTCGTGATTAGGTATTGCGGCCGTTAGCAATCAATCAACGATAGGGCGGTAAGTTATCGCCATGCGAGTTATGGCTGTCCTCCTCTTGGCGATGTTCGGCACCGGCGTCGGTTACGCGATCACGAATTTCGTGGGCCCGGTTCCGACATTGGCACCGACCGTCAATCTGGCGCCGACTTCCGGCCCCAGTCCGGCGTCGTCATACCAAACCAATGCGCCCCCGGCCCCCTCCGCACCGCCGGCCGCCACCACGCAACAGATGCTCCACCGGCGGGTTCAGCCCACCGGGCATTGACAGCCCGAGGTCGATCCGTCGAGGTCGATCCGCCGGGGCGGCGCCGCCAACTCAGGCTGCGGCTAATGCCTGGCTCAGATCGGCGAGGATGTCTTCCTCGTGTTCGAGTCCGATCGACAGCCGCACATACCCGTCGGTGACACCGGTCTGCAACTGCTCCTCCGGCGTCAATTGGGAATGGGTGGTCGAGGCCGGGTGGATCGCTAGGCTGCGTGCATCGCCGATATTGGCGACGTGGTAAAACATCTTCAGCGCGTCGATAAAGCGCCGGCCGGCATCGCTGCCGCCTTTCAGCTCGAACCCGACCAGGGCGCCGTAGCCGCCTTTCAGATACGCATCGGCGCGTCGCTTGGCCTCGCCGGTCATCAGGCTTGGGTGGATCACCTTCGCGACCTTGGCGTGCCCGGCCAGGAATTTCGCCGCCGCCATCGCGTTCGCGCAGTGGACGCGCATTCGCAACGGCAAGGTCTCCAGCCCCTGGATGTGCAGAAAGGCGTTGAACGGGCTGGCCGCGGCGCCGATGTCGCGCAACAGGGTCACCCGCATCTTGATGATATACGCTACCGGCCCCATCGCCTTGACCGCCTGGGTCCACACCGCGCCGTGATAGCTCGGGTCCGGCTGGTTCAGTAGCGGAAAGCGGTCGGCGTGGGCCTCCCAGTCGAAATTGCCGCCATCGACGACGATGCCGCCGATCGAGGTGCCGTGGCCGCCGATATATTTCGTCGTCGAGTGCATGACCACGGCGGCACCGTGGTCGAGCGGGCGGCACAGCACCGGCGCGGCGGTGTTGTCGACGATCAGCGGCACCCCCATCTCGCGGCCGATCCGAGCGACCTCGCCGATCGGAAACACTTCGAGCTTTGGGTTGGGCAGGGTCTCGGCGTAGTAGCACCGCGTCTTCGCGTCGGTGGCGCGGCGGAAATTCTCCGGGTCGCTGGGGTCGACAAAGCGGACTTCGATTCCCATCGTCCGCTGCATCGTATGCAGAAACAGGTTCCAGGTGCCGCCGTACAGATTGGTCGAGCTGACGAAATTGTCGCCGACCTGCGCGATGTTGTTGACCGCGAACAGCGACGCGGCCTGGCCCGAGCCGACCGCCAGCGCGGCGACGCCGCCTTCGAGCGCGGCCACGCGCTGCTCGAGCACGTCGCTGGTTGGGTTCATGATGCGGGTATAGATATTGCCGAGCTCCTTCAGCCCGAACAGGTTCGCGGCATGCTCGGAGTCGCGGAACTGGTAGCTCGTTGTCTGGTAGATCGGCACGGCGACGGCATTGGTGGTTGGGTCGCTGCGATAGCCGGCGTGAAGCACGATGGTTTCCGGGTGCTTGCTCTCGGTCGGCATCAAGGTCTCCGTTGGGAGGGGCGAGGGTGCGGCACTGTGCCACGAGCGGCGCGGTGGCGTAAGCGGCATTCGCGGGAACCCGGTCGCGGACCGCACCATCTATTGCGCGCGAGGATAGCGGCGAGGTCGCCATGCGGAGGAGATCGGTGTGGATCGCTATGGCGGTCGCCGCGATCGGCGTTCTCGGCGCGATCGCCGTCAGCACCGGGGTATGGCGCGCGATCGGTGGCTCGGAGATCAGCGCCAATGGCTGGATCGCGATGGCGCTCGGCGCGCTGGTCAGCCTCGGACTCGGCATCGGGCTCATGGCGCTGGTGTTTTTCAGCAACCGGCGCGGCTACGACTAGCGCGTGCTGGGTGACCGCGGTTCAGCCGACACGGAATGCTGCTTGCGGTTGAACCGTTTTCGATGCTAGCTCGCGCGGAAACTACAAAGGAAAGCACTGTTGACCAAGTCGATCACCACGCGCGCGCCACGAAAATACGGACGCGGGACCGGCATTCCGGACCCGGTCGACGTCCATGTCGGCGGCCGAATTCGCATGCGGCGCTTGCTGCTTGGGATGAACCAGGAAACGCTTGCAGATGCGCTCGGCCTGACCTTCCAGCAAGTCCAGAAGTACGAGGGCGGGGCCAATCGCGTCAGCGCCTCACGGTTGTCGGCGATGGCCAAGATTCTGGATGTGCCTATCTCATATTTCTTCAGCGACCTGCAGGTCGAGGGCGTGGCGGTCGATCCAGCCGACCGCGAGCGGCGCGAGCAGTTGCAGCGGCCCGAGACGATCGAGCTGATCCGCCTCTATTACGCGATCCCGGATCAACGGATTCGTCATCAATTCCTGGATATGGTGAAGGCGATGGCGCAAACCTACGCGCGCCACGACTGAAACGCGTTGTCCGAAACCCAGCGGCGCGGCGATCGTTGCGCCGCCGCAATCGTGGGCAGCGCCGGATTCCGAGCCGAATTCAGGGGTTGTTCCGATGAACGATGCGAGCGGGTTCACTCTGGCACAGGTTGATCGCCCGGTGGTCGGCGAAGTGGTCGATGTCGAGGCGCTGGTCGCGCGGTTTCGTGGCCGCGGCGCCGCGATCGGGGTGATTGGCCTCGGTTATGTCGGGCTGCCGCTGGCGCGCGCCGCGGCACAGCGCGGGTTTGCCGCGCTGGGGGTCGATATCGACCGCGCCAAGGTCGATCTGATCAATGCCGGCGGGTCGTATATCAGCCACATCACGTCGGACAGCATCGCCGCGATGCGCAACGCGGGACGGCTGGCCGCGACCGACGATTTTTCGCGCCTGCGAGAGGTCGACGCGATCATCCTGTGCGTGCCGACGCCGCTGACCAAGCAGCGCGAGCCGGACCTGACCTATGTCGTGCGCACCACCGAGGCGGTGGCGCCGCATCTGCGGCGCGGGCAACTGGTCGTGCTTGAATCGACGACCTATCCCGGCACCACCCGCGAAATCATGCAGCCGATATTGGAGCGTGGGGGCCTGGTGTCGGGACGCGATTTCTTTCTAGCCTATTCGCCCGAGCGTGAAGACCCGGGCAACGCCGATTTCGGCACCAACGACATCCCCAAGGTGGTCGGCGGCGACGGGGTCGACGCCCAGCGCCTGGCCTGCGCGCTCTATGACCAGATCGTCGCGCGCACCGTGCCGGTCTCCTCGCTCGAAGCCGCCGAGGCGGTCAAATTGACCGAAAACATCTTCCGCTCGGTCAACATCGCCTTGGTCAACGAATTGAAGATCGTGTTCGAGGCGATGGGGATCGATGTCTGGGAGGTGATCGAGGCGGCCAAGACCAAGCCGTTCGGCTTTATGCCGTTCTATCCCGGGCCGGGCCTTGGTGGGCACTGCATCCCGATCGACCCGTTCTACCTGACCTGGAAGGCGCGCGAATACGACATCGCCACCCGCTTTATCGAATTGGCCGGCGAGGTTAATACGGCGATGCCGCGCCGCGTCGTCGACAAGACCGTGGCGGCATTGAGCGAGCGTTCCGGCCGCGCCCTCAACGGCGCGCGGGTGTTGATCATCGGCATCGCCTACAAGAAAAACGTCGACGACACGCGCGAGAGCCCGGCCTTCAAGATTATGGAGTCCCTCGAAAGGCGGGGCGCCATACTGACGTTCCACGACCCGTTCCTGGCCGAGATCCCGCCGACCCGCGAGCATCCCGAATTCGCCGGGCGCCGCTCGTCGCCATTGTCGGACGCGGTGCTGGCGACGACCGACGTCGCGATCATCTGCACCGACCACGATGCGGTCGATTACGCGCTGTTGGTCGAGCGCTGTCCGCTGATCGTCGACACCCGCAACGTCTGCGCCCGCAACGGCCTGGTCAGCGACCGCATCGTCAAGGCGTGATTGGGCGCTGGCCAAACCCGGCCTCACCCAACCCCGTGATATTCCCGGTACCAGGCGACAAAGCGGGGTAGGCCCTCGCTGATCGAGATCTTGGGCTCGAACCCGAGATCGCGGCGCGCGGTCTCGATGTCGGCGTAGGTCGTGGTCACGTCGCCGGGCTGCATCGGCAGCATTTCCCGGATCGCTTCCTGGCCGAGCGCGCGTTCGAGCACGGCGATGAAGTCGAGCAACGTTTCCGGACGGTGGTTGCCGATATTATAGAGCCGGTGCTCGCCGGGCCGCGGTCGCGCCGAGCCGGCCGCCGCGGCGATGGCGGCGAGCGCGTCGTCGATATAGGTGAAGTCGCGCCGCATCCGCCCCTCGTTGAACACCTTGATCGGGCGGCCGGCGAGGATCGCGTCGGTGAACAGGTAATAGGCCATGTCGGGCCGGCCCCACGGCCCGTAGACGGTGAAAAAGCGCAACCCGGTGCAGGGCAGCCCGTAGAGCCGGCAATAGCTTTCGGTCACCAACTCGCCAGCGCGCTTGGTCGCGGCGTACAGCGACACCGGGTGGTCGGCGCGGTCGTCGACGCTGAACGGCTGCTTGTCGTTGCCGCCATAGACCGAGGACGAGCTGGCATAGACCAGGCTTTTCAGGCCCTTCAACTTACGCGCCGCCTCCAGCAGGATTACCTGTCCCTTGATGTTGGTGTCGATGTAGGTCAGCGGGTGGCTCAGCGAATAGCGAACCCCAGCCTGGGCGGCGAGATGGATGATCGCCTCGATGTCGCCGTGGCGCTGGAACAGCGCGGTCATCGCCGCCTCGTCGGTCAAATCGACCTGGTGAAAGGTGAAGCCGGGGCGCGGCGTCAGCGCGGCGAGGCGGGCGCGCTTCAGCGCCACGTCGTAATAGGGGTTGAGGTTATCGATGCCGATCACGCGCTCGCCGCGGCCGAGCAGGTAGCTGGCGACGTGAAATCCGATGAACCCCGCGCAGCCCGTGACCAGCAAAGACATCGTGCCATCCGATACGCGCCCGCGCCGTGGCGACGCGCCGGCAGGAGGAAGTCGCCCCTACCATATCGGCACGCGATGCCGCGGCGCAAACTCCCGCGACGAATGCTTGCGCGCGCTGGGTCAATCAAATAGACCGCGAGGCATGAGCGATTGCGGCCCCCCGTTCGGTTTCGGGTAAGCGACGATGTGCGGCATCGGCGGGTTTCTGCTGGCGCGGCCTTCGCTACCTCAAGCCGAGATCGAGGCCCGGCTGTGGGCGATGATCGGCACGATCCGGCATCGCGGCCCCGATGACGAGGGGGTGTGGACCGACGGGCTGGCCGGGCTCGCGCACGCGCGGCTGTCGATCATCGATCTTTCGCCCGCGGCGCACCAGCCGATCGCCAGCCAGGACGGTTCGGTGTGGCTGACCTATAACGGCGAGGTCTACAATTTCGCCGCGATCCGCGATGAATTGGGCGGGCTCGGCTACCGCTTCCGCAGCCAGGGTGACGCCGAGGTCATCGCCAATGGCTGGCATGCCTGGGGGCCGGGGATCTTCTCGCGGATGCGCGGCATGTTCGCGTTGGCATTATGGGACCGGCGGTCGCGCCGGTTGATCCTGGCGCGCGATCGGCTCGGCAAGAAGCCGCTCTATTATGCTCCGACCCAGACGGCGTTTCTGTTCGGCTCGGAAATCAAGGCATTGCTTGCCTGGCCGGAACTGGCGCGCACGCCCAATCTGAGCGCGATCGACCACTATCTGACCCTGCAATACACCCCCGCTCCGGAGACCGCGTTTGCCGGGGTATCGCGACTGCCGGCCGCGCATTACCTGATCGTCGCCGCCGATGCGGCGGGCGGGTGGCGCGAACCGGAGCTGGTGCGCTATTGGGCATTGCCCGAGCCGCGCGCCGCCCGCGCGGCGCAAAGCCCGGCCGAACTGCGGCACGAGCTGGTGGCGCAGCTCGAGGAGGCGGTGCGGCTGCGTCTGGTCGCCGACGTGCCGCTCGGCGCCTTCCTGTCGGGCGGGGTCGATTCGGCCAGCGTCGTGGCGATGATGGCGCGGGTCGGCGCCGGTCGGGTCAAGACCTTCTCGATCGGATTTGCCGCCAAGGAATATGACGAGACCCGCTATGCCCGGATGGTGGCCGAGCGCTACGGCACCGAGCACGAGGAATTCATCGTCGAACCCGACGCGGTGGCGATATTGCCGCGGCTGGTGTGGCATTACGGCGAGCCGTTCGCCGACCCCTCGGCGATCCCGACCTATTACGTTTCCGAGATGGCGCGCCGGCATGTCACCGTCGCGCTCAACGGCGATGGCGGCGACGAGGCCTTTCTCGGCTATTCGCGCTATCAGGCGATGCGGCACCTCGCCCGGCTCGACCGGCTGCCGCAATGGAGCCGGCTCGGGCTCGCCCGCCTACTCGCGCTCGCCCCGGCGGGGTTGCAGCGCGATCTGCGCCTGCCGCAGATCCGCGATGTGCTCGAAGCCCCTGCCAACGCGCCGGAGCGGCGCTATGCCGGAACCATCGTATTCTTCGGCGACCGCGACAAGGCGGAGGGCTACGGCGCGGCGATGCAGGATCAGCTCGGCCGCTCGGCGCTCGACTTGCTGGCGCCGTATTTCGCCGCGGCCGGCGGGCTTGTCGCCGGCGCCAACTGGGCCGACATCCACACCTATCTGCCCGACGATCTGAACGTGAAGGTCGATGTCGCCAGCATGGCGCACGGGCTGGAAACGCGCTCGCCATTGCTCGATCACGTATTGCTCGAATGGGCCGCGCGCATCCCAGCCGACATCAAGATGGCGGGCGGCACGACCAAGGCGCTCTTGAAGGGTGCGATGGCGCCATATCTGCCGCGCGAGATTCTGCGCCGCAAAAAGATGGGATTCGGCTGCCCGATCGACCAATGGCTGCGCCGCGAGTTGAAACCGCTCGCCTACGACACATTGCTGTCGCGGCCGGCGCGCGAGCGCGGCCTGCTGCGACCGGATTACGTGCGCCGGCTGCTCGACGAACATTGCGCCCACCAGCGTAATCACCACACCCGGCTATGGGCGCTGCTGATGCTGGAATTGTGGTTTCAGATGTGGATCGACGGGCCGGCCGAGCCCGCCGCGGTCCGTCCCGCCGCGTGAAATTATCCACCGGTGGCGGAATTTCGCAACAGGGGTGTGTGCGGTTGGGTTGGCGCGTGATATCAACGTGTTGATTTGCACGCCGGGCCTTGTGGGGTCCGATCGGGCATCGCGTCGGGATGAGGGGGAGCGGGGTGCGGGGGTATCTTGCGTGGCCGTTGACGGCATGGCGCTCGCGCGGATTCGCGCTCGTATTAGCGCTGATTGCCGTCTTCCCATCGTGGCCCAGCTCCGCCCGCGCCCAGAACATTACCTACAGCGAAGTCAAGCTCGGGGTGCAGAAGCACGACGTGCATTTCCTGGGTGGCAAGGAACGCGGCGTCGATATCAACCCCGAAATCATCTTCCAGTCGCCATTCGACGACGACTGGAAGAACACCGTGCCTGGCTACCTCCACTGGCTGGTGCAGCCGCGCCCGACGATCGGCTTCATCGCCAATACCTCGGGCTATACCAATCAGGGCTATTTCGGCGCGACCTGGACCTGGCTGCTGGCGAGCAACCTGATCACGCCTCAAGACGGGATCACGTTCGGTTTTTTTTTCGGTCCTAGCTTCAATGATGGGGAAATCAGCTCCCCCCAGTCCGACCGCAAGAGCCTCGGGTCCAACGTGCTGTTTCGGGAGAGCTTTGAGCTGGGCTACCTGATCACGCCGGACTATCAGCTCTCGGCCTATTTCGATCACATCTCGAATGGCGGCCTCGCCAAGCAGAACCAGAGCATCAACAATTTCGGCGCCCGGTTCGGTTTCCGGTTTTAGCTAATCCTGTCATGCGAGGCACCCACAGGGCTACGAAGCAACCTCGTTTCCCTGGTGGATAATTTGGTCGAGATTGCTTCGCTGTGCTCGCGATGACAATGAGGACGCCGGTGCCGTGCAAAGGCCAGTCCTATTCGGCGGCGAGCGCCCGGGCCAGTTGGCTCAGTGCCTCCTGGTGCTTCTCGTTCGGGATCTGCGCGAAATTGCGCGCCAGTTCGAGGCACATGCGCTCGCGCGGGCTGATCGAGCGCGTGTTCTGGCCGTCGATCCCGTCGAAGAAATAATTGACCGGCACGCTGACCACCTGGGCGATCTCGTACAGCCGACCGGCCGAGACGCGGTTGATGCCGCGCTCGTATTTGTGCGCCTGCTGATAGGTCACGCCGATCAGATCGGCGAGCTGCTGCTGGGTCAGCCCCAGCATGATCCGGCGCTCGCGGATGCGGGCGCCGACATGGCGGTCGATATCCTGGGTGCGGCCGGTCGACCGGCGCGTCGCGGTGGCGCGATGCGGCAGGGCGAGGTCCGCGATTGCCTCACGTCTCGCTATCGGCGGGGACACGGGGTGGGCGGGCCTTGCGCTGATGGTGTGATCCTGGGATTTCATCTCGCTCCACTCGACTGGGTTGCTGGATGGAGGGTGGCGGGTTCCGCGGGCCGCGACCGCAGCGGCCCGATCCTGCGGTTCGCCAGAAGCGGAGGTGCCGCTCAACCGGCCGGTTACCGCGCCGATTGAACCGACGCCCTGTGTCAAATTTTAGGCAGGATTGGGACTGTTTCGGAACGCTGGTCTGCCCTGTCCGTGGCGCGCTGTCTTCGGGTTTGACACGCTGCCTCTCGCGATGATACCGACCGTTCTCCGTTTCGGTTGGCAAATCAATGGCGCGTATCCCGATCGGCGACGGCTCGCTCTATTACGAGCGGCAAGGAATCGGCTTCCCAGTCCTGTTCATCTCGGGGCTCGGGGGCGCCGCTGCGTTTTGGAACGATCAGGTGGCGGCGTTCGCCAAGAAGTTCGACGTCATCACCCACGATCATCGCGGCATCGGGCAAAGCGATCCGAGCCGCAGCGGCTATACGGTCGACCGCATGGCGGCCGACGTCGTCGCTCTGATGGATGCGCTCGAGATTGAACGGGCGCACGTGGTGGGGCATTCGACCGGCGGCGCGATCGCCCAGACCCTGGCGGTCGAGCATCCAAAGCGGCTGGCCAGCGTCGTGTTGTCGGCGAGCTGGACCAAGCCGGACGCGTATTTCCGGCGGCTGTTCAATCTGCGCAAGGACATCCTGCTGCGGCTAGGTCCGAGCGCCTATGTGCAGGCGAACACCCTGTATTTGTATCCGAGCTGGTGGGTCGCCAAGAACAACGAGAAATTGCGTCAGGCCGAGGCGCAAAACCTCGCCGTATTTCCGGCGGCGGAGATCGCGGCGAGTCGCATCGACGCCGTGCTCGCGTTTGACCGCACCGAAAAACTGGGACAGGTCAAGACCCCGACTCTGGTCGTCGGGGCCGAGGACGACATCGTCTGCCCGTCCTATTTCTCCGAGGAATTGGCGCGCCTGATCCCGGGGGCCGAGATCAAGATCTTTCCGCGCGGCGGCCATTGCTTCACCCAGGTGCGGGCACGCGAGTTCAATCAGGCGGTGATGCCGTTTCTCGCTTCGCACACGCCGAACTCATAACCGCCGCAGGCGCTGCTTCCGACAACCTGATTTAAGGGTTCATCAACGGGTGCGCGCGTAGGTTAGCCTCCAGTTGCCTTGACTTGGCAAGAGGTTGGTCGTCAGTGGCGAATTCATGTGAACCGGTTTCCGCCACAGTCGACGGGCCGCTCAATGCTGTAAACGCGGCCCTGGAGGCAGCGGGAGATGCCGCCTATTCGTGGGATCTCGACGGTGACCGGCTCGAATGGACGGGACGGCTCGCCGCCGCCGGAATCGACTCCGCCATATGCGCGACCGGGCGGTTGTTCGCCAGCCATATTCATCCCGACGATCTGGTTCATCGTCAGTTGATGCTGGCGACCCATTTCGACGGTGCCGGCGGGTTCGACTGCGAATATCGGCTGCGCGTCGGCGAGGGACGTTTTGTCTGGGTGCACGAACGCGGCCAGGCGCATCGCGACTCGCTCGGGCGGGCCCAGAAGATGCTCGGCGTGATCCGCGCGATCGAGGACCGCAAGGCCCAGCAGACCCGGCTTGAACAGCTCGCCAACTACGACGAATTGACCGGCCACTTCAACAGGAGCCGGTTGCGCGAGGCGGTCGACCGGATCATCGCTGCCAATCAGCGCGGCGGCCGACCGGCCGCGTTTCTGTCGATCGGGGTCGATGGCATGACGATGATCAACAATGCCTACGGCCGTGACGCGGCCGACACGGTGTTGATCGAGATCGGCCGCCGGCTCGATTCCTGTCTTCGGGTCAGCGATCTGGTCGGGCGGCTCGGCGGCGACCGCTTCGGCATCCTGCTGTCGCACTGCCCGGCCGAGCATATCGGCGTCACGGCCGAGAAGATCCGGTCCGCGGTGCATGCGTCGCCGATTGCGACCGCGCGCGGCCCGGTCGGCGCGACCGTGTCGATCGGCAGCGCGGCGTTCGCCGATCACGGCACCACCTCATACGACATCATCACTCGCGCCGAGGCGGCGCTCGCCGAAGCGAAGGACGCCGGGCGGGATTGCTGTATCCACAGCCGGGTCCCGGAAGAATCGCGCGAGCGCAGGCGGAAAGGGCTGGCGATAGGCGAGACCGTGCAGACGGCGCTGCGGCAGGGGCGGCTGCTGTTCGCGTTCCAGCCAGTGGTCGCGGCGGCGAGCGGCGCGGTCGATTACTACGAGTGCCTGTTGCGCATGCGCGACGAAGATACGCGCATCGTCACCGCCGGCGCATTCGTGCCGGCGGTCGAACAGTTCGGCCTGATCCGCCTGGTCGACCGGTACGTGCTCGACCGGGCGATGGACGAACTGGCCACCTATCCCGACATCAGGCTTGGCTTCAACATTTCCGGCCTGACCGCGGCCGACCGGCCGTGGCTGCGCGCGCTGATCTCACGCCTGCGCCACTGGCCCGAGATCGCCCGCCGGGTGGTGATCGAGATCACCGAGACCGCGGCGCTCTATGACATCGAGGAATCGGCCCGCTTCGTCGGGGCGTTGCGCCGGGCCGGTTGCCGCGTCGCGCTTGACGATTTCGGCGTGGGCCATACCTCGTTGCGGCATCTGCAGAGCCTGGCGTTCGATACCGTCAAGATCGACGGCTCGTTCATCCGCAACCTCGACACCAGCCCGGACAGCCAGGTGTTCCTGCGCCACCTGTTGGGGCTCGCCGAAGGATTCGGGTTCACCACTGTCGCCGAATCCGTCGAGACCGCCGAAGAGGCGGCGATATTGCGTCGCGAGGGCATCGGGTTTCTGCAGGGATCGTATTGCGGGCGGCCCAGCCTCGACCGACCATGGCTCCGGTCGCACCCGCGATCACCAACATCGCCGACCGGTGCCGGCATGCGCTCCGCCGACGCACAGGCCGCCGCTGACGATTGAGGCGATCAGCCGTCCCGGCGGGTCTTGCCGAGCGCTTCGAGCTGGTGCCGCAAGGCCTCGATCTGGGCTTCGAGCCGGCGCAGATGCGGATCTTCGGCGGGCGGCGACGGGGCGGCGGCTTCGGGCTTTTGCTCGGCCGCATGGGGCGACATCACCTGCAGGGCGCGCTCGAAGACGGCCATGTTCTGCTTGCCCATTTCCTCGAACTGTCCGAACGGGAAGATGCCGAACGTGGCCTTGAGGCTGTTGCGCATCTGCTCCTGGTTGCGCGCGAACGCGACCATCGCCTGTTCGAGATAGCCGGGCACCAGAAACTGCATGCTGTCGCCGTAAAACCCGATCAATTGGCGTAAAAAACTGATCGGCAGCAGGTTCTGTCCGCCCTTCTGCTCCTGCTCGACGATGATCTGGGTCAGCACCGAGCGGGTGATGTCCTCGCCGGTCTTGGCGTCGTAGACGACGAAATCTCCACCCTCCTTGATCAGCTTGGCGAGGTCGTCGAGGGTCACGTAGCTGCTGGTCGCCGTGTTGTAGAGACGCCGATTGGCGTATTTCTTGACGACGGTCGGCTTTACCGCACCCGGCTGATCGGTGTTGGGAGTGTTCATGCGCCTGCTGTCCCGCCGCAGGGAAGGTGCTGCTGTGCAACAATACAGCGATTTGGCGTATCTGCGTCATCAATCACGCGGTTGCGGCGCGATCGAGCGTTCGCTGATGCGAAGCCGGGGCGGCGCCGCTTGACCCAGGGATGCGCGAGCCATGCTGCGCCGCGACCGCTTGCGCCCTATAGTCGCCGGGATGAGCGATGCCGACGAGCTGGCCCGCCGCTTTCTCGGGCTGTGGGCCGATTACCTGGCGGCGCTGATGTCCGACCCCGCGGCGGCCGAATTATTGCTGCGTTGGCTTTCCGCCAGGCCGGATGGAACCGCGCATGCCGGAACCGCGGATGACGGGGCCGCGCCCTCGGCGGCTAGACCGGCGAGTGGCGCCGGTGCCGTTGCCGGCGCATCTGGCGAGCGCGGCGATGTTGTGGCAGAGCTCGCGCGGCGCGTTGACGAGCTTGAGCGGCGCCTGGCCGCCATCGAGCGGCCCCGCAGCCGCCCGGCTGCGCGAGCTTCACGCGGAGATCGCGCGCCGCGGGACTGAATCGGTCGGGCGCGCGCTCGACGGCGAGTTGCGGCGGCGGGCGGCGGGGTTCGCCGACGGGCTCGACGCCTATCGCCGCCACGCGTTTCGCCGTCCGCCTACCCGCGCGAAGGTGATGTGGCGCGAGGGCTCGGCCCGCCTGCTCGATTTCAGCCAGGTCGGCAGTGGGGGCGGCAACGGGCCGCCGGTATTGCTCGTGCCGTCGCTGATCAACCGATATTACGTGCTCGATTTGTTGCGCGGGCAGAGCTTTGTGCGCGATCTGGCGGCACGGGGATTGCGGCCGCTAGTGGTCGATTGGGGCGCGCCGGGCCGGGCCGAGCGGGGTTTTGACCTGACGGATTACGTCGCGGGTCGGCTCGATGCCGCCGTAGTGGTGGCGCGTGAGGCGGCTGGTGCGAAGCTGGCAATCGTCGGCTACTGCATGGGTGGGCTGCTCGCCCTGGCGCTGGCGTTGCGTCGGCCGGCCGACACCGCCTGCCTCGCGCTGCTGGCGACGCCGTGGGATTTTCACGCCGAGCGGCGGGAGCAGGCCGAGTTGCTCGGGCTCGGGGTCGAGCGGGTGCTGGGACCGCGGGCGGCCGGCGACGATTTGCCGGTGGCGGTGATCCAGAGCCTGTTCTTCGCGCTCGATCCGTTTCTGGCCGAGCGCAAATTCCGCCATTTCGCGACTTTGGACCCGCAAGGCGAGGCGGCGCGGATGTTTGTCGCGCTCGAAGACTGGATCAATGACGGCGTTCCGCTCGCCCGCCGGGTCGCGCGCGAATGCGCGGTCGACTGGTACCGCGACAACCAGCCGGCGCGGGGTATATGGCGGGTGGCCGGCACAGCGGTCGAGCCGCGAGCGTTCGACCGGCCGGCATTGGTCGTATTGCCGAGCCGAGATCGGATCGTGCCGCCGGGCTCGGCCGCACCGCTGGCTGAGCTCCTGCCCGACGCGACGGTGTTGCGGCCTCCGCTCGGTCATATCGGGATGATGGCGGGGCGAGAGGCGCCGCGGACTCTGTGGCCGGAGATCGCCGATTGGCTCCTTGCCCAAACGGCGAGTTCAGGCTGAGCAAGCTGGTTCCGGCCCTCGCGACGCAGCGCATGGCTGGACTTTCGCAGTGCAGCACTTTTACAGTCGCGACGGCACCCCATATCCGCCCGCAAGCCCCACCAGGAGACTCCCCGATGACCGATGTCGTGATCGCCGGCGCCGCCCGCACCCCGGTCGGGGCGTTTTGTGGCGGGCTCGCCAGCCTCCCCGCCCACAAGCTCGGCGAGGTCGCGATCGCCGAGGCATTGCGCCGCGCCGGGGTCGAGGGCAAGGAGGTGTCGGAGGTCATTCTGGGTCAGATCCTCGCCGCCGGCGAGGGCCAGAATCCGGCGCGTCAGGCCGCGATCGCCGCCGGCATCCCGTATGAAACCACCGCCTACGCGGTCAACCAGCTGTGCGGTTCGGGGCTGCGCACGGTCGCGCTCGGGTTTCAGGCGATCCGCAACGGCGACAGCGACATCGTCGTCGCCGGCGGCCAGGAGAGCATGAGCCAGGCGCCGCACTGCATCCATCTGCGCAACGGCGTCAAGATGGGCGACGGCCAGCTCGTCGACACGATGATCAAGGATGGGCTGTGGGACGCGTTTAACGGCTACCACATGGGCAACACCGCCGAGAACGTGGCCCAGCGTTGGCAGATCACCCGCGAGGAGCAGGACCAGTTCGCCGCCCACTCGCAAGCCAAGGCCGAGGCGGCACAAAAATCCGGACGCTTCAAGGACGAGATCGTACCCGTCACAATTGCGTCGCGGCGTGGCGATACCGTCGTCGACACCGACGAACACCCCAAGCACGGCACCACGTTTGAGGTACTGGCGAAATTGCGCCCCGCCTTCGACAAGAACGGCACGGTCACCGCCGGCAACGCCTCGGGCATCAATGACGGCGCGGCGGCGGTGGTGTTGATGACGGCGGATGCGGCGCGGCAGCGCGGGCTTCGGCCGCTCGCCCGTATCGTCTCGTGGGCGACCGCCGGGGTCGACCCCGCGATCATGGGCACCGGCCCGATCCCGGCCAGTCGGGTGGCGTTGCAGCGGGCGGGGTGGTCGGTCGACGACCTCGACCTGATCGAGGCCAACGAGGCATTCGCCGCGCAGGCCTGCGCGGTGGGCAAGGATTTGGGCTTCGACCCCGAAAAGCTTAACGTCAATGGCGGGGCGATCGCGCTCGGCCACCCGATCGGCGCCTCGGGCGCGCGAGTATTGGTGACTCTGCTCTACGAGATGCAAAAGCGCGACGCGAGGAAGGGGCTCGCGACATTGTGCATCGGCGGCGGCATGGGAATTGCGATGTGTGTGGCGCGCGACTAGCGCGACGCGCCTCGCTTTGCGTTGTGGCGCGCGACTAGCGCGACATGACGGCCGATCCGGACGCGTGCAGCGGGCGGGTAGGGTAGACTGCCCATAGCATCGGGAGGAAGCGATGGCCCGGGTGGCGGTGGTGACCGGCGGGACGCGCGGCATCGGCCGCGCCATCGCCGTTGCGCTGAAGAGCGCGGAGTATCGGGTCGCGGCGACCTACGCCCGAGATGACAACGCGGCGGCGGAATTCTCGCGCGCGACCGGCATTCCCGCCTACAAATTCGACGTCGCCGATTTCGCCGCCTGCGCCGAGGGGGTCAAGGCGATCGAGGCCGAGTTGGGGCCGATCGACATCCTGGTCAACAATGCCGGCATCACCCGCGACGCGACGATGCAGCGGATGAGTTTCGAGCAGTGGAACGCGGTCATCCAAACCAATCTGACATCGTGCTTTAACATGTCGCGCGCGGTGATCGAGGGTATGCGCGACCGCCGGTTCGGCCGCATCGTCAATATCGGCTCGATCAACGGCCAGGCCGGGCAATACGGCCAGGTCAACTACGCCGCCGCCAAATCCGGCATCCACGGCTTCACCAAGGCCTTGGCGCAGGAAGGCGCCAGCCGCGGCATCACGGTCAACGCGGTGGCGCCCGGCTATGTCGATACCGACATGGTCCGCGCGGTGCCGCCCGACGTGTTGGAAAAGATCGTCGCCCGCATCCCGGTCGGCCGCCTCGGCAAGGCCGAGGACATCGCCCGCACCGTCTTGTTCCTGGTCGCCGACGAAGCCGATTTCATCACCGGCTCGACCCTGTCGGTCAACGGCGGCCAGCATATGTATTGAGGATGACGGGGAAATTGTGCAAAACATTCTTGTGTAATACGGAGCCAAACACTAACTAGGGTAATAACATACTTGACTCAGGAGGCCGCCAAGGTATCTACGGAGGGCACGACGAAACATCACTTTTTTCGTGCCTTTCTCCAAGAGCCGACATGCACGTCCCGAATGCCGCCCGCCGCTGTGTCATTTTCATCGGCGATCTCACTGATCGTGGTGTTTTTCGGCCGCGAGCCACGGGCTTCCTGGTGGCGGTGCCGTTGGACGATTACCCGCTCTCCGTCCCGTATCTGGTTACAGCCGAGCACGTGGTTGTGATGCTCGCGCAGGCTGGAAGAGACCTCTATTGCAGAATTAACCACCGCGACGGAAGCGCTGCTGTCGAACGCTTAACGGTTTCGCATTGGTGGTCACATCCCGACGCCGAGAGAGAGCCGACAGACGTGGCTGTTGCGCCGGTTCATTTGAACTGGGATGTGGTGGATCACGATTGCATTCCGATGCCCGCGACGCTGGAGACAACCCCCGGTCCTGGTCGGCGCGCCATCGGGCTTGGTGACGAGACCTTTGCAATTGGTCTGTTTAAGAATCGCGCCGGTAGAGAGCGAAACATACCAATCGTTCGGCTTGGAAGCATCGCAGCTTTGCCGGGGGAGCCGATCTATTCAAAGTGGGGCGATGTAAGCGCCTATCTGGTGGAGATGCGGTCAATAGCCGGATTGAGTGGGTCCCCGGTTTTCGTAAATTATCACACTAATGCAGATCCAATAGCGCTTCGCGCACACAGCGAATCCGATCCGCGCCCCACAATGCCTGACCCGGAAGAGATAGACTGGTTTCGCTATCGTTTCCTGGGTTTGATCCACGGGCACTTCGACATTCAAAACCTCGCGGAAGACACCGTGATGGATGATGCTGACGTTGCCACGGGGGGGGGGATCAACACTGGAATTGGCGTCGTGATTCCGGGAGGAAAAGTCATCGAAACGCTATACCAACCAGAGCTACACGAAGAGCGCCGGCAACTTGCGGCTCGGTTCATAAAGGAAAAGGCCGCGACGCCGGACGACGCAATTTAATCGGGAGACGGCTTCTTGCCCTTACGTGCTTCGTGGCGTGAGCGTTCTTGTTCAAGTTCGCGTCGCGGCACGCGGAGCAGCTTCCGTGTGAGCGAGTTAAACCGCTCCATCGGCGTGTCCTCCGCGTCGAAGTCTGGCGTGGCGGGGCTTTCCGCGCCCTTGTCGTGCGGTTCAGTTGGGTTTCGTCTCGCCATTTTTTCCGGTCAATTCCGCGTAGGTCAGGCGCCGGCCGGCGACGGACGATGCCACCTTGCGGAAGCGAGTGCCATCGTTGTGTTTGCGCTCGTTGAACCGGAAGGCTTGCTCATCGAGATAGGCGTCCAGGTGCACAGGGTCAACGCTGACGTAGGTGCCTTTGAGCGTCCGTTTCAGCAGGCTCCAAAAGTTCTCGACGCTATTGGTGTGCACGTTGCCCTCGACGAAGGCAGCGGCGTGATCGATGGTCTCGTGGGTATAGGCATCGGAGAGGCCGAGATAGGAGCGGAGCGCATCGGTGTAGAGATGCGACCCCGGCTCGACCGCCTCGCGGATCACCGGCTGCAATGTGCTGCGGCGGACATTAGGAATGTGTGCGGCTTTGATCTGGCTTTTGCCGCGTTCGTCGGTGCGCTGAACAATCCCAAGCACCGCCGCTTTTCCAGCGCCGCCAGTCCCAATGTGCTTTTTCTTGCTCTCGTGCATGTTCTTGGCAAGGCCGCCGATGAAGGTCTCATCCGCCTCGATCTCGCCGCTCAGTTTAAGAAACGAGCCGGTCTTCATCGCCAATCGGATGCGGTGATCCATGAACCAAGCAGTTTTCTGAGTGACGCCGAGCGCCCGGTGCATCTCGTAGCTGCTGATGCCGTTCTTGCAGTTCGCTACCATCCAAATCGCAGCGAACCACTTGCCGAGGTCAATAGGGCTATCCTCGAAGATCGTCCCGACCTTGGCCGAGAATTGCTTGCGCGGATGCTTTTCCTTGCACTCCCACATGCGACGGGTCGCGATAAACCGGACATCGGTGCGGCCACAGGTCGGGCAATGCACGCCAGCGGGCCAGCGCAATTCGACCATCGTGCGCAGCGCAACATCCAGATCGGCGAAATACCGGACGGCTTCGATCAGGGTTTGCGGCTCGGAGAGCGGTACATCGGTCTTCATGCCGACAAATATGCCACCCGGTGTTTACTGAGTCAAGTATATTATTGCCCTAACTAGCGGTAACACGACACGCTAGGAGTTACGATGATGACCTGCCCAACCTGCCAAGAACTCGACGAGGAGCTCGCTATCGCTGCAACGAAGCGTGATATTGCTTACCTCCGAGCATACCCCTCTCAGAATGGCCCACCGCGGTCCGTTTCCGCCGACGACATCATCCTTCTCAAAGAGGCCACTGAGGAATACCGACGAACGAGCACCAAGAGGACGGTGCACATCGAACAATGCGTGCGCGAAGCGTAGCTCGATTGGTACTCACCCCGCCGGCGGTTTGGGTCGCCCGCATCTCTCATTCGTCATGGCCGGGCTTGACCCGGCCATCCAGGGATCACCGGGTCAAGCCCGGTGATGACGGGAAAAACTAGGAGCCTACCCCGCAGGCGGTTTAGTCGCCTGCATCGAGGAGAGCGCTTCGACCGCGTTGTACCACTCGGCGAGCGCCGGGTGGCGGGTGCGCCAGCCGTCGGTGGGAAAGCGGAAATCGAGATAGCCGAGGGTGCAGCCGGCGGTGACGTGGCCGATCGTGCGCGCGCCTGACAAATCCTCGTGCTCCAGCGCGGCGAGGCCCTGGTGGGCCTTTTTCATCTGGCCGTCGGTCCAGCCGGAAAAGCGCTTTTCCTCGGGCCGCGCCGCGATCTCGTAGCGGCACAGGATCAGGGCGTCGAGGATGCCGTCGCCGAGCGCCTGCTGGCGCAACGCGGTCCAGCGCGCCTTGCCGCCGGTCGGAAACATCTTGCCGCCGCCGGCGAAGGCGTCGAGGTATTCGCAGATCACCGGCGAGTCGAACAGCACCTGGCCGTCACCGGTGGTCAATGCCGGGATCTTCATCAGCGGGTTTTCCGCCGCCAGGGTCGGGTTGGTCTCGACCGGGCTGACCGCGGTGTTCAGCAATTCGATCCGGCCGGCGAGGCCGAGCTCGTGCGCGACCACCATGACCTTGCGGACATAGGGGGATGCCGGGTTGTGGCGGAGCTTCATCGGATTTCCTTGATCCAGGGTTGACGCCGGCCTCTCACCCCAACCCTCTCCCCGCAAGCGGGGAGAGGGGGAGTGCGCGACGCCGCTAGAGAGCCCCTCTCCCCGTGCAAGGGGGAGAGGGAGGGACCCGCGGCGCAGCCGTGGGAGGGTGAGGGGCGGTTCGGTGTCGTGCCGCCGTTATCGCTGTTTCAGATTGCGGTCCCACATCGCGAACATCTTGTCCCAGGTCTCCTCGGCTGCGAGCGTGTTGTAGATCGCCCGCTCGGGAAAGGCGAAGCCGTGCTCGGTGCCGGCGAAGGTCTTGATCTCGTATTTGACGTTCGTCTTCGAGAGGAGCTTGTCGAGGTCGCCGGGGAGGTTCGGCGGCACGCTGCGATCGGTCTCGGCGAAGGCGTAGTAGAGTTCGCCCTTGATCCGGTCGAGGAACAGGTGGGGCGAATCCTCCTTGTCGGTGATGATGCCGACGCCGTAAAGCGAGGCCGCCGCCTTGATCCGGTGCGGGAAGAACGACGCCGCGTTGGTGATGTGCATGCCGCTCATGCAATAGCCGACGCAGCCGACCGGGCCGGGTTTGCACTTGTCCTGGGCGTCGAGCCAGCCGAGCCAGCCTCCGGTGTCGTCCATCACCATCGCGTTGGTCAGGCTGCGCATCGCGCCGAGAAACACGCCCGCCATCGCCTCGTCCCGCCGCGCTATATCGAGGCGCAAGGTGCCGAGCCGATAATACATGTCGGGCAATATCGCGAAATAACCGTGGCGGGCGATGCGCCGCGTCATGTTGCGCAGTTCCTCGCGGATGCCCGGCGCGTCCATGTAGAAGATGATGCCGGGATAGGGGCCCGGCCCGTCGGGGCAGGCCACGAAGGTCGGACAGCGGCCGTATTTGGTGGTGACGATTACGTCCTTCTCGTACATGGCGCTCTCCTCATCTGGGGGCGGTCGAAATCGCGCGCAGCCTTGCCCGAACGCGCCGCAAAGTCACGCGGTTTTGGGGAACGCGGCAGACACCTTAGCGCCCCTGGAATACCGGGGCGCGCTTCTCGCTCCAGGCCTTGAGCGCCTCGGCGTGGTCGTCGGAAGCGGCGCACTGGGCGCGCGCGGCGGCGTGGGCGTCGCGATCGAGCCGGCCGCCGGCGATGTCGTTAATCGCACGCTTCAGCCCAGCGACCGCGAGCGGCGCGTTGGCGGTGATCTGCGCGGCCAATGCCTCGACCCGGGTCATCAGCGCGTCCGCCGGCACGATCTCGTCGAGATAGCCGATGCGCAGCATCTCGTCGGCCGGGATCGGCGCGGCGGTCAGAAACAGTTTCTTCGCCGCGGCGATGCCGAGCCTGGCGACATAACGCCCGATGCCGCTCGGGTAATAGACGATGCCGAGCCGCGCCGCCGGCATCAGCAGGCGCATCCCCTCGACCCCGATGCGAAAATCGCAGGCCAGCGCGAGATCGGTCGCGCCGCCATAGACGCTGCCGTTGAGCGCGGCGATGGTCGGCACGCGCAGGGCCTCGAGCCGGTCGACCGTGCGCTCGAACGCATCGTTGTCGCGCTCGTCGCGTTTCTCGGTGCCGCCGTGCCGCTCGACCAGGGCGCCGATATGATAGCCCGAGCTGAAGCTCTGGCCGGTGCCGGTTAGGATCAACACCCGCACCGAGGGGTCACGGTCGATCCGGGTGAAGGTTTCGCGCAACACCGCGAGATCGTCGGGTTCGAGCCGATTGTGCTGGCGCGGCCGGTTGAGCCGCACCACCGCGCGCCCTTCCGCGATGGTGACGATCGGGGTGGTCGACTCGACCACATCGGCTGCTATATCGGCCATCGAAAACCCGCCTTTTAGGGAAAACCCGCCTTTTAGGGAAAACCCGCCTCTGGGATCGCTCGGTTACGCCGGCCAACCTAGAGTAAATCCCATCCGGGTTGAAGCCGTCAGCCGCCGACGCGCACGGCGATCGAGGACGCAGCGGCGGTGCCGGCGGGGGAGCCCTTGAGCGACACGCCGATATCGTGCGCGAGCGCCCTGGTGGTCGCGCCGAGTTCGACAAACTCCGCCGACCCTTCGGGTTTGCGGGTGAACAGCCAGGAATTGCCATTGGTCGCGGCGATGAACGCGTACAATTCGACGCCCGGCTTTTCGGCAACGACGGCGGGGATGTGCAGGGGTGCATTGGCCGTCACCCGCGCGTCCGGCAGTGCGCGATTGGGAAAGACGATCGTCGTGGCGCCACCGCGCAACACCCGCAACACCGCGACCCAGGCATCGCGGTTGACGGTGACCGTCAGCGCGATCCTATCGCCGGCGCGATAGCTCGGGTCGGGCGGATCGAACGCGCCGGTGACGACCAGATCGGCCGGGGTGCCGCCCGACGGGAGTTTGAGGTCGGCGATCACCGCCTGCGCGTCGGTCAGGGTCGGCTTGCCCCCGATCGCATTGCACCCCGCCGCCGAGAAGACCAGCGCGAGCGCGAGAAACGGGAGAAACCGTGATCTCACCGCCGCGACGGCAACGAGGCCGAGATCGCGGGACGCTGGCGATGGAACTCCGTCGCCTGCTCGAACGCATGCCCGGCGCGCAATACCCCCGCCTCGTCGAACGGCCGCCCGGCGATCTGGAACGCCAACGGCAAACCGTTCTCGAACCCGATCGGCACCGACAATGCCGGCAATCCCGTCAGATTGTAGGGCGCGGTGTACGAGGCGCGGTCGAAAGTGCTGTAAGTTCCAACCGCGTCGATGCGCGGCGCTGGCCCGGTCGCGTTCGCCGAGACCAAGAGGTCGACCCCGGCCAGCGCGGCGGCGACCTCGACGCAAATTTCGCGGCGCTGGCGTATCGCCTCGACGTAATCCGCCGCCGACAGGAACGCGCCGAGGCCGATCCGCGCGAACATGTGCCGGCCAAAGATGTGCGGCCGGGTACGGAAATCGTGCTCGTGCAAGGCATAGGCCTCGCTGACCATGATGACCCGGTTGGTGTCGGCGAAATCGACCAGCGGCGACAGGTTGAGGTCGACGAGGGTCGCGCCGAGGGTTTCGAGCGCGTGGCAGGCGGCGTCGAACGCGGCAACATAGGTGGCGGACGGGGCGTTGGCGGGGCCGAACCCGGCGACCGCGTCGCGCTCGTGGAAATGGCGGATCACGCCGATCCTCAGCCGGTCGAGGCGCGGGGTCAGGGCCGCCCGGTAATCGGGCACCGGGACGTCGGCGCTCGCCGGGTCGTTCGGGTCGTACCCGGCGAGCGCCTGCATCATCAGCGCGCAATCCTCGACCGTGCGGGTCAACGTGCCGCAATGGTCGAGCGTGTAGGACAGCGGAAACACACCGCAGCGGCTGATCCGCCCATAGGTCGGCTTCAGCCCGACGATGCCGCAATAGGCGGCCGGCCCGCGGATCGAGCCGCCCGTGTCCGAGCCCATCGCCGCCGCGCACAGATGGGCGCTGACCGCGGCGGCCGAGCCGCTCGACGAGCCAGCCGGGTAATGCGCGGTGTTCCACGGGTTGCGCGCGGGCGGGAAGGGCAGGGTGAAATCGGGCCCGCCGATCGCGAATTCGTGCGTTTCCTGCTTGCCGAGCAATATCGCGCCGGCGTCGCGCAACCGCACCCAGCTCGCGGCGTCCTCGCTCGGCATGTGGGTCTCGTAGACGCGCGAGCCTGCCGTGGTGCGGATGCCCTTGGTTTTGTAGATGTCCTTGAGGCCGATCGGGATGCCGTGCAACGGGCCGCGCGAACGGCCGGATTTGAGTTCGGTCTCGGCCTCGCGCGCGGCGGCGAGCGCGGTGTCGGGCAGGGTCAGCAGGTAGGAATGGAGTTCGCCGTCGAGCGCGGCGATGCGTTTGAGATAGGCCTCGGTCAACGCGACCGGCGACAGCGCGCCGGCGGCGATCGCGCGGCTCGCCTCGGCGAGCGAGAGCTGGCTCGGATCCCGGATCGCCTGGGCCATCGCGCCGCCCTCAGCCCCTGGGGTGGACGAAGATATGCGCCGGCTCGGCGGCGCGGTCGCGCGGGCGCCGCACGGTCTGCTTCAACCGGGCGAGAAAGCGCGTGCCCTGGCGTAATTCCTCGAACCGCTCGGGATCGTGGCTCGGGTCCAGCCCCGCGTCGGCGAGCAGCCGGGCGAAATCCTCGGGTGAGACGGGGTCGGCCATCGCACGCCCTCCCTATTCCGCCGCCTGGGCGACGGGGTGGAAATTGCGCGGCAGCCCCGCCTTGGCGATCGCGCCGTACAACGTCACCTGCGGCAAGGCGCGGGCGACGATCTCGCGCACATGCACCAGTTCGTCGATGTCGATACCGGTGTCGCAGCCCATCGATTCGAATAGAAAGGCGGTGTCTTCGAGCACGATGTTGCCGGTCGCGCCGGGCGCGTAGGGGCAACCGCCGAGCCCGCCCAATGACGCGTCGAAATAGCGGCAGCCGGCGTTGAACGCCGCCAATACGTTGGCGAGGCCGAGCCCGCGGGTGTCGTGGAAATGCGCCGCGACCGGCAACGGCGCGACATCGGCGATCACTTTACGGAACACCCGCTCGATCGCCGCCGGCTGGCCGTAGCCGACCGTGTCGGCGAGGATGATGCCGTCGGCCCCGGCCGCGGCGACCTGGTTGGCGATGCGGCGCACCCGGTCCTCGTCGACATCGCCCTCGATCGTGCAGCCGAACGAGGTCGCGAGGCCGCAATTGATCCGCGGCCGTTTTCCGGAGGCGTTGCGGCACAAGGCGACGACCTTGCGGAAATCCTCGATCGACTCGCCGGTGCTGCGGCGCACGTTGGACAAATTGTGCCCCTCGCTGACCGATAGCACGAAATTCATCTCGGGCACGCCGAGGGCGATGCCGCGCTCGGCGCCGCGCGAATTCGGGATCAATGCCGACACGTTGAGACCGGGCAAGGTCATCGCGTGGGCTATCACCGCCTCGGCGTCGGCGAGCTGCGGCAACAATTTGGGCGGCACGAACGAGCTGACTTCGATCTCGCGCACCCCGGCGGCGTATTCGGCGTCGAGCCAGGCGAGCTTGATTTCGGTCGGCATGATCTCGGCGATCGACTGCAAGCCGTCGCGCATGCCCACTTCGCGCAGATACACCTTGTCGCCCATCATCGTCTCCCGACCGGATTTCCTAAAAGATAGCCCGCACGGCGCACCCGGCCAACGGTTCAGCTTAGACGATGTGCTCCGGCGTCAGCGCGCATTCCTCGTCGCTGTCGGCCAATTCGATCTGGATCGTCGCGTGGTGGATGCCGAAACGGTGTTCGAGCTCGTGAGCGAACTGGCCCAGGGCGGCGTCGCCGGGGTGGCCCGCCGGCATCACCAGATGGCAGGTCAGCGCCGTCTCGGTCGTGCTCATGCCCCAGATGTGCAGATCGTGCAACCCGGCGACCCCGGGCTGCGCGGCCAGGTAGTCGCGCACCGCGGCGGCGTCGATTCCGGTCGGCACGGCGTCGAGCGCGAGCCCGAGCGCCTGCTTGACGAGGTCCCAGGTGCCATAGACGATCACCACCGAGATCATCAGGCTGACCGCCGGATCGAGCCACAGCCACCCGGTCACGGCGATGACCATCCCGGCCGCGACGACGCCGGCGGAGACCAGCGCATCCGCCGCCATGTGCAGAAACGCGCTGCGGATGTTGAGGTCGCGCCGGCGGCCGCGCACGAACAACAGCGCGGTCGCGGCGTTGACCGCGATGCCGATCGCGGCGACCCAGGCGACGATGCCGCCCTCGACCGCGACCGGGTATGACAGGCGCTGCAGCCCCTCCCAGGCGATGCCGCCGGTCACCACCAGCAGGATCAGCGCGTTGGCGAGCGCGGCGAGGATCGAGGTCGAGCGCAGCCCGTAGGTAAAGCGCCGACTCGGCTCGCGCCGGCTCAGCATCGCCGCGCCCCATGATAGTGCGAGCCCGAGCACGTCGCCGAGATTGTGGCCGGCATCGGCGAGCAATGCCAGCGACCCGGTGATCAGGCCAAAGGCGGCCTCGGCCGCGACGTACACGATGTTGAGCGCGATGCCGATCGCGAAGGCGCGGCCGAAATTTCCCGACGGAGCGTGTGCGTGGGAATGCATGTGATGGTCGTGGGCCAAGGCGCGACCTTTGCGGCGGTACTGCCCGATCATAGCCGAAACGCGGGTCGGGCGGGAGGGCGGCGCTTCCGTTGGAGAGGGCGAATGACCCGGGCGCGCGACACTGGCGCTTGACAGTTTCGCGCCGGCGCGCGGGAATGCGCCATCAAGGGAGGAACCGACCCATGCTCGACGCTTTTCTCTATAACGGTCTGCGCACGCCCTTTGGCCGTCATGCCGGCGCGCTCGCCAGGATGCGCCCCGACGACATGCTGGCGGCGGTCATCGCCAAGGTTGTCGCCGAGAGCGGCTTCGCCCCGGAAAAGATCGAGGACGTGGTGGTCGGCTGCGGCAATCAGGGCGGGGAGGACAGCCGTTGCGTTGCCCGCCACGCCGCCCTGGTGGCGGGGTTGCCGATCGAGATTCCGGGCTCTGTGTTGCAGCGCAATTGCGGCAGCGGGCTCAACGCGATGGCGGTGGCGGCCCAGGCGATCACCTGCGGCGAAGGTGACGTGTTCGTCGCCGGCGGGGTCGAGAGCATGAGCCGGGCGCCTTTTGTGATGGCCAAGGCGGAGAGCCCGTACAGCCGCGACATGAGGATATTCGATTCGACGATTGGCGCGCGCTTCCCAAACCCTAAGGTCGAGGACCGGTACGGCGGGGACACGATGCCGGAAACCGCCGACAACCTCGCGCGCGATTATCAGATCACCCGGGAACAGGCTGATATCTTTGCAGCTTCGTCGCAGGCCAAATACGCCGCCGCCAAGGCGGATGGGTTCTATGCCGGCGAAATCATCGCCGTCGAGGTGCCGGGCGGCCGGGCGGGGCCGGTTTCGGTCGGCGAGGACGAGCATCCGCGCCCCCAGACTGACTTAGCGGCCTTAGCTAGATTGCGACCGCTATTCACTGATGGCGTCACCACCGCCGGCAACGCCTCGGGCATCAATGACGGCGCGGTGGCGATGATCGTCGCCAGTCGCAAGGCCGGCGACGCGGCCGGCGCGAAACCGATCGCCCGGATGATCTCGACCGGAGTCGCCGGGGTGGCGCCGCGGATCATGGGGATCGGTCCGGTGCCGGCGGCGAAGAAGGCATTGGAGCGCGCCGGGCTGACCATCAACGACATCGACGTGATCGAGATCAACGAAGCGTTCGCGGCCCAGGTGCTGGCCTGTCTGCGCGGTCTCGACGTGTCGTTCGACGACAGCCGGGTCAACCCGAACGGCGGCGCGATCGCGATCGGCCATCCGCTCGGCGCATCGGGGCCGCGCATCGCCCTGACCGCGGCGCGCCAGTTGCAGCGCACCGGCGGGCGTTACGCGCTGGTCGCGATGTGCGTCGGCGTCGGCCAGGGCATCGCTACTGTGATCGAACGGGTTGCCTAAGGCGGGCTATTTCGTCGTCGCGACAAAGACGCCGTTCCAGTCCGGCCCGGGCGGGTTGGCGATGAAATAGTCGATCCGCTCGGCGTAGAGGTCGTAGAGCGGTTCGAGCCGGGCGTCGCGATCGCGGCATTGCGCCAAGATGGCGCGCGCGCCGCGCCAGTTCTGCGCCCGATAACAGGCGAGCATTGCTTCGTGGCGTTCGAGCAACGCTTTGAACTCGGTTGACGCGGCGACCGCGCCGTCGCCGAACAGGGTATAGATCTGCACCGCCTCCTGCTTGCCGTAGACCAGGATCCAGTCGAGCTCGACCGCCGCGAAGGACGGCGCCATCAGTCGCGTCGCCTCGCCGATCACGATATCGACGTCATAGGTCTTGGACTGGGTTTCGAGCCGAGCGGCGAGATTGACCGCGTCGCCCAGCACCGAATAGTCGAAGCGCTGGTCGGAGCCGACATTACCGACCACGCAATCGCCGGTGTTGAGGCCGATGCCGACCTTGAGCGGCATGAACTCGCGGCCTGCGGCGGCGGCCTCGGCCTCGAGCTCGGTATTGACCCGGTCGAGCGCGTCGACCATCGCCAGCGCGCTGGCGCAGGCATGCTCGGCGTGCTTGGGGTCGTCGAGCGGCGCGTTCCAGAACGCCATCACGCAATCGCCCATGTATTTGTCGATCGTGCCGCGCCGGGCCATGATCACCTCGGTCATCGGGGTCAGGAACCGGTTGATCAGGTGGGTTAGTCCATGCGGGTCGGACTTGAACTGCTCCGAGATCGCGGTAAACCCGCGTACGTCGCAGAACAGCATCGTCATCATCCGAGTCTCGCCGCCGAGCTTGAGCCGGTCGGGGTGGCGGGCTAGGTAGTTGACCATATCGGGGGCGAGATAGCGGCGAAACGCGGATTTGATCACCCTGCCCTCGTAATCGACGACCCCATAGCGGAACAGCAATACCGCGACGCTGGTCACCGCGAGCGCCGCCACCGGCTTGACCAGCGGCAGCCATAACCCCGCGATGAACGCCCATTGCGTCGCGCCGATCCATGCCAGGATCGGCAGGATCGTCGACAGCGCGGCGAGCCGGGTCGGCAACGCCGCGGCGCCGAGCCCGGTCAACCCGGCCAGCAATAATACCGCGGCGGCGACGATCATGGCCCAGCCGGCCGTCGACCAGCCGGGCGGGGTCTCGGTGATGAAGTCGCGGTGCAATATCATGTCGATGATATTGGCCATGCGCTCGCTGCCGGGCAGCGGCGTGCTGCCGAACGGCGACGCGTTGGCGTCGGGCAGCCCGAGAAACGAGGCGCCGATCACGACGATACGCCCGTCGAGCGCGGCGGCCGGCACCTTGCCTTCGATAAGATCGACAAAGGAAAAGGTTGGAAATGTGCCGCGCGGCCCGCGGTAATTGACCAATAGCCGCATCGCGGTGTCGGTCGGGATCGTGATCGCCGGGCTTGCGAGCGGGCCGAGACGGACCGCCTCGCCCAGCGCCACCCCGACCCCCGGCCATGGGATGTCGAGCGCGGCGGCGGCGACGCGCACCGGCAATGACGGTAGGAAATCGCCCTGAAACGGCAGCGCGACATAGTCGTAGCGAGGCGCACCGTCGCGATCGAACGCGATATTGACGTGGCCGAGCCCGGCGGCGGCGGTCGCCCACGGCACCAGCGGCGTCACCGCCGATACCGGCAATAGCGCGAAACCCGGCTTTTGCGGGGTCTTGTCGAAGCGCAGATAGCCGGCATCTGAGACAAAGGACGGTGCCTCGACCGGCTTGCCGGTGAAGGTAAAGGCGATCGGCAGAAACACCCGGCCCGACTTGCGGATCGCCCGCGTCAATTCGGCGTCGGGGTCGTCCTCGGCGAGCGCCCGCAGCGCCGCGCGCAGCAGCGCGTCGCGATCGACCGGCAGCGCGGTCGCAGCGCTGCGCGCGGCCTCGCGCAAGGAGGGCGGGATAGGCTGTTCGGGCTGGGTGAACAGCAGATCGAAGACGATGATTTTGGCGCCGGCCCTATCCAGCGTGCCCAGCGCCTGGGCAAATAGGCGGTGGCTGAGAGGCCAGCGCCCGAGCGTGTCGACGCTGCGGTCGTCGACCAGGATCAGCGCCACCTCGGGCCCTGGCGAGTACCCCCCGCGGACGCGGAAGCGCAGATCGAGCGAGGCGGTTTCGAGCCCGCGCAACAGCGCCGACCCCTCGAATGTCAACGCCGCCATGACGGTGACCGCGGTCAGCAATGCCAACCCGATCTCGCGGACCCCGTTCGACAGGTTCAACGGGAATGCCGGCGCGGATCGTTCAGTCGGCGCGCCGGAATTCGATCAGCGCCGCGGGCCGCGGCCGGTGACGACATCGACATAGAACCGGGCGCAACTCTGCCGGGCATTGGGGACGTAGGCGAAATTGCCGCCGCCGCAATCGGCCTTGCAGCCGGCCGCGCTGGTCTGGCAATCGGCCTTGATGATCGTGCGGTTTTCGATGCACTGGCACCAGCCGAAGCGGATGTTGGTGCGGTCGATCAGCCGGTCGAAATCGCTCCGTGTCAGCTGCTTGACCGACTGCGGCGCGAGCCGGCGCGCCGGTCTTGGCGGCGCGGCACCCGGTTTGGTCTCGACCGGGGGCGTGGGCGCGGCGATGGTCTCGATCTCGCTGCCCGAGTTGGCCGGGATCAAGACGCCGTTGGCGGCCGCCACCCCCTTCGCGTCGAGCGCGGCGAGGCTGACAGTGCCGTCGAGCACGCCGACCCGCATCGCCTCCGGATCGGCCTCGACAAACCAGTCGGTCGACCGCGCCGCCGCCACCCCGGTCGCGGTGCTGACCTCGAAGGTCGAGGGCTGGCTGATCTTGTTGACGACCGCGCGCAACAGCCCGGTGTCCAACTGCAATTTGGCGTCGCGCTTCTGGCCGGTCGCATCGACATCGTAGGTCTGGATCGTCATCCGCGTGCCCGAGGCCAGAGACAGCACCGACCCGTCGGTCATGCGCAATTTGAGCCGCGCTCCCTCGGGCACCTCGATCACGTCGCCGGCATGAACAACATCGCCCATCTTGAGCGGGGCGCGCTGATCGCCGGCAACCGCGAAGCAATCGCCGTTCATGGTCAGCACCTCGCCGGCATCGACCGCGGCCAGCCCGGCCCGCGCGTCCGACAATGACAGGAGCGCGACGAGGACGAGGGCAGCGATCACTTTGTTCGGCATCCGGCGGCTCCCCTTCAACCTTGCCGAGCGGTCCAGCGCCCGCCACCATCGCATATTTCCCGCATGCGCGGAACGCGGCAGCCCACTGAGACGGATATGCGGGATGCTGCGCGCGCCGCCTCGCACACCGGCCTGCTCGCGGCGAGGGTGGTTGCGCGCCGGTCCGTTCATAAGTTACAACATTGTTGTACTAAGGAGGCGGGGATGCGGGCCGCGGTGCGAAAGCTAGGCAATTCGTCGGGGGTCATCATTCCGAAAGCGCTATTGGCCGAGGCCGGCGTCGCGGTCGGCGATTCGGTCGAAATGACGCTCGACGAGGGACGCATCGTGCTCGTCCCGGTCAAGCGGCGCGCGCGCTCGGGCTGGGCGGAAGCGTCGAAAACCGTCGCCGAGTGCGGCGACGACACGTTAGTGTGGCCCGAATTCGCCAATGCCGACGACGAAGCGCTGACCTGGTGAGGGGGAGTTCTTCCCGCGATCAAGGCCGGTCCGTGCCGGCGGACAGCGCGCCCGCCCGGGGCGAGATCTGGCTCGCGGCGCTCGAACCGACGATCGGCAGCGAAATTCAGAAAACCCGTCCCCGCGTCGTCATTTCGCCGCCAGAGATGAACCAGTTTCTGCGCACGGTGACGGTCGCACCGATGACCACGGGCAGCCGTCCCGCGCCGTACCGAATCCCCCTCCGGTTCCGCGGCAAGGACGGGTTGATCCTGCTCGACCAGTTGCGGACGCTTGACCGACAGCGGCTGGTGCGCCGCCTCGGCGCGGTCAGCGGCAATACGCTCGATCTGACCCTCGCGGCCCTGCGCGAAATGTTCGAGGAGTAGCGGCCCTACTCCGCCGCGTTCTTGCCGCCATAGCGGCGCACCCGCAGATCGGCCTGTTCCTTGTGGCCCCAGAAGCGCTCGATCGCGCACAGCCGACTGCAATATTCGCCGACCATCGCGCTCGCCGCGGGGGTGCTGACCTCCTGATAGGTGCAGGTTTTCAGGAATTTGCCGACCCAGAGGCCGCCGGTGTAGCGGGCAGCACCCTTGGTCGGGAGCGTGTGGTTGGTGCCGATCACCTTGTCGCCGTAGGAGACATTGGTCTTCGGGCCGAGGAACAAGGCGCCGTAATTGACGAGACGGTCGAGAAAGCGGCGCGGCTCGCGGGTCAATACCTCGACATGCTCGGCAGCGATGCGATCGGCCTCGGCGATCATCTCGTCGTCGTCGGCGCACAGGATTACCTCGCCATAGTCGCGCCACGCCACCCCGGCGACATCTGCGGTCGGCAACGCGGTGAGCTGCCGCGCCACCTCGGCGATCGTGTCGTGGGCGAGTTTTTCCGAATTCGTCAGCAATATCGCCGGCGAGGTCGGGCCGTGCTCGGCCTGGCCCAAGAGGTCGGTCGCGCACATCTCGGCGTCGGCGCTGTCGTCGGCGATGATCAGCACCTCGGTCGGCCCGGCGAACAGATCGATGCCGACCCGCCCGTAAAGCTGGCGCTTGGCCTCGGCGACATAGGCGTTACCGGGGCCGACCAGCATGTCGACCGGGGCGAAGGTCTCGGTGCCGAGCGCCATCGCCGCGACCGCCTGAATGCCGCCGAGCACATAGATCGCGTCGGCGCCGCCGAGATGCATCGCCGCGATCGTCTCCGGGTGCGGCCCGCCCTGGTTGGGCGGGGTGCAGGCGGCGATGTGGCCGACCCCGGCGACCCGCGCGGTGACGATCGACATATGCGCCGAGGCGACCATCGGGTAGCGCCCGCCCGGCACGTAGCAGCCGATCTTGCCGACCGGGATGTGGCGGTGGCCGAGCACGACGCCGGGCAGGGTCTCGACCTCGACATCGCGCATCGACGCGCGCTGGATCCGCGCGAAATTGCGGATCTGCGCCTGCGCGAAGGTGATGTCGTCGATCGTCCGCGCTGGCACTTGGGCGACCAACTCGCGGATTTCGGCGTCGGAGAGGCGGAAACTCGCCGGCGACCACTTGTCGAAGCGCTCGGAAAGTTCGCGCACCGCCCTATCGCCTCGCGCCTTGACGTCGGCGAGGATCGCCTCGACCGTGGCGCGGGTCTTGGCGTCCGCCTCGTCCTGGGTGCCGGCGAGCGCGGCGGTTTTGATGTGGCGGGGCATCGGATTCTCCTACTGGCCAACATGCCGCTGGCGGTGATCGTAGTCCACTCTTTGAAACCGGCACGCCTCGCGGAGTTTTCTGATGAGGATTTCCAATTCCTCACGATTAAATTCATGTTTAAATAATATGAAAGATGATATTTTTGTAAGGCCTGTTTCTCTATCATGCATTGTCGTGTGATAAGAAGATTCGGAATGAGCAATAGCTTTATTTCTTAGAGCCTGACTGAAAAAGAGTTGAGTGATCTCAATAGGTTGTGATTCCATCGTTGTTGCGACACAAACGGTGGGGTTCACGATGGCCTGGACTGAGATCACTCGCCGACACTATCGGCGCGACGGGTTGCGCTACGCAAGCGATACGACCGATGCC